>Ga0209024_1000132_pt1 | contig 143934 bp, 129 predicted proteins | sample AutmiccommunBRH5_FD_187380 | JGI IMG/M metagenome (GOLD analysis project Ga0209024, IMG submission 187380) | Deep subsurface microbial communities from Mt. Terri, Switzerland - Autotrophic microbial communities BRH/5 (SPAdes) (version 2) | ecosystem: Environmental > Aquatic > Deep subsurface >...
CGCCTGGCGCGGCAGGGTTTCGATATCGACGACATGATCGGGCGCGCGGTCGGGCAGGGCCGCCGGGGCCGGGCCGGGCCGGTTTTCGCCGCCGAACCCGCCATCGCCGCGGCAGAAGGCCGACATTGCCACGCGCGCCAGCTTTTCACCGCTGTCCGCGTCGATGATGTCGCGGCTCTGATAGATGACGGCGCCCTTGCCCTCGCCCTTGTCGGAAATGAAGTCGATCCGGCTGCGCCCTATGATGTTGCCCTTCACCGGCAGCGGTTTGTAGATGTCCAGCCATTGCTCGCCATGCAGGACCTTCTGCCAGTTCACCCCGGTTCTGGAATCGCGCAGCCAGAACCCCGGATAGCCCAGAACGACCGCCATGGACGGCACCGCCCTGAGCCCGTCTTCATAGACGTAGGCCAGTTCCTTCCTGTCGGTCGGGTCTTCGCCGAAACCGAGACCGAGCGCGTAAAGGATCGTGTCGCGCTCCGTCAACGTCTGTTCGATCTCTTCGAAGTCCCAGTTCGACAGTGCATCGAAGTCCAATGCCATGATCCATCCCCCCTTGATCGCACTCAGAGCGTTGCCTGCGACCCCAGAATTGCCGTGACCTGGCTGGACAGCACCCCGCCATTGCCATGCGCCAGCGCGAGGTCGATGCCGTCCAGTTGCAGGCCCGGTGCATCGCCGCGGATCTGGCGCGCGGCCTCGATCACGGTGAAGATACCATACATGCCGGGGTGCACGCAGGACAGGCCCCCGCCATTGGTATTCACCGGCAAGGCCCCGCCCGGCGCGATGCGCCCACCTTCCACAAAGGCGCCGCCCTCGCCCTTGGCACAAAAGCCGAGGTCTTCCAGAAACAGGATCGTATTGATCGTAAATGCGTCATAAAGCTCGATTACCTGAATATCCGAGGGCGACACCCCCGCCGCCGCAAAGGCGCGCTTGCCCGACTCGCGGGCGGCGGTGACGGTGAAATCCTTCATCTGTGATATCTGGCGATGCGAGCTTTCGGCGGCGCTGCCCAGCACATAGACCGGGGCCTTCGGGAAATCCCGCGCGCGGTCAGCACGGACCATCACGATCGCGCCGCCGCCGTCCGTGACCAGGCAACAGTCGCGCACGGTCAGCGGGTCGCCCACCATGCGCGCGCCCAGCACGTCCTCGCGGCTGAGCTGGCCGCGCTCGAATGCCTCGGGGTTGTGCTGCGCCCAGGCCCGCGCCGCCACGGCCACATCGGCCAGTTGCGCGCGGGTGGTGCCATATTCATGCATGTGCCGCGCTGCGGCCATCGCATAGGCGGAAATCGGATAGCGCGGATTGTAGGGCGACTCATAGGCTGGCGGGCGCGAGACCGTCACCAGTTTTCCCGATGCGGTTCTCTGGTTGGAGCCGTAAACGATCAGCGCGACATCGCAAAGCCCGGCGTCAAGCGCCATGGTCGCGGATGTCAGGTAATTCACGAAAGACGACCCGCCCGTCATGGTGCCGTCGATGAACCGGGGCTGAATGCCCAGATATTCGGCCGCCATGAGGGCCGGCATGGCGTCTTCCATCATGGTGCAGAACAGCCCGTCCACGTCGGACAGTTTCAGCCCGGCATCGCCAAGCGCCGCAAGCGCGGATTGCGCCATGACATCATAGGCGGTCAGGCCATGCGCCTCGCCGAAACCGGCGTGCCCGGTTCCCACGATGGCGGATGTTCCCCGAAGATCAGTGGTCACGATTCATACCTCCGCCGGCTTGAAAAGCACGACCGGCGCGCCCCCGGCCTCGCCCACGAAAGCGGTCACGGCCATGTCGATGACAACCTCGCCGGGGGCGATTCCCTCGACCCGGCTCATCATCCGAACGCCTTCTTCCAGTTCGACCATGCATATGTTGTAGTCGCCGCCGCGCTCGGGCTTCTGACGCACGACGGTGGTGGTGTGAACCCGGCCCTTGCCGCTGGCGCGATGCCAGGAGATCGAGACCCCGTGACAATGCGGACACAGAACCCTGGGGAAGAAGTGATATTCCCCGCAGTCATCGCACCTGGGAAGCAGGATTTCCTGATTGGCGAGGGCGCGCTGGAAAATCTGGTCTGGTCCTGCGATGTCCGGCATCTGCGTTCTCCCTCAAGCGATCAGTTCAATGGTTTAGCGTGTTGATGTTGTTTCTAACGTCTGTTAGATTTTGTCAAGCCCACAGGATCACTTGCGAGAATGCCATGTCAGGTTCAAATTCAGCCCCCCTCTCCGGCACGCTGGTTGTCACACTCGAACAGGCGGTGGCCGCGCCGTTCTGCTCGTCGCGGCTGGCCGATGCCGGCGCGCGCGTGATCAAGGTCGAGCGCAAGGGCGCGGGCGATTTCGCGCGCGCCTACGATACCGCCGCGAACGGCGAAAGCGCCTATTTCACATGGCTGAACCGGGGCAAGGAATCGGTTGCGCTGGATATCAAGGCCGAAGAAGACCGTGCAATCCTGCTGAGGATGCTGGAAAACGCAGATGTGTTCATCCAGAACCTGCTGCCCGGCGCGCTGGCCAAACTCGGGCTCGATTCGGCCACTCTGCGAGAGCGATTTCCGCGCCTCGTGACCTGCGACATCACCGGCTATGGCGAAGACGGCCCGATGCGCAACGCCAAGGCCTATGACCTTCTGGTGCAATGCGAAAGCGGGCTGGCCTCGGTCACCGGCACGCCGGACGCACCGGGGCGCGTCGGCGTTTCGGTCTGCGATATCGCCACCGGCATGACCGCCCATGCCGCGATCTGCGAGGCCCTGATCGGGCGCGCGCGCACCGGCAAGGGCAGCGGCGTTTCGGTGGCCATGTTCGACGTGATGGCCGACTGGATGGCGGTTCCGCTGCTCTATCACGACTATCTGGGCAAACCGACGCCGCGCGTCGGGCTGAACCACGCGGTGATCTGCCCCTATGGTGCCTACGCGTGCCGGGACGGCCAGCTTGTCGTCATAGCCGTGCAGCACCAGGGTGAATGGATGCGCTTTTGCGAGAATATCCTCGGGGATCCCGCCCTTGCGACCGATCCGCGTTTTCACGACAATTCGGCGCGCCTTGGAAACAAGCCCGAACTCGAAACGCTCATCAGGGCGGTGTTCGCCTCTCATGACCGCGCCGAGATGCTGAAGCTGCTCGATGCTGCGGGCATTGCGTTCGCGGCGGTGAACGACGTGGCGGCCCTTTCCGGCCATCCGCAACTCGACCGCTCCACCATCGCCACGCCGTCTGGCGAAATCGACGTCCCCGCGCCCCCGATCCGGCGCAGCACCGGCGAGACGACGCTTGGCCCATGCCCGGCCCTCGACGCGGACGGCGAAGCCATCCGCGCCGAGTTCGCGGCCCGTTCACAAGACAGGATACGCCCGTAAATGACCACCGCGCAGAAACCCGCGATCCTTGATGACGTTAAGATCATCGACCTGACGTCGGTGGTTTTCGGCCCCCTGGCGACGCAAATGCTGGGCGATCTGGGGGCGGATGTGATCAAGGTGGAAAGCCCCGAAGGCGATCTGTTGCGCCAGGTCCAGCCGGCACGCAACAAGCTGATGGGGGCCGCCTTTCTGGGGGCCAACCGCAACAAGCGCAGTGTCGTCCTCGACCTTAAAACGCCAGCCGATCGCGACCGGCTGCGCAAGCTGCTGGCCGATGCCGATGTGATGATTTCCAGCATCCGGCCCGCGGCCCTTGCCCGATTGTCGCTCGATCCCGAAACGTTGCGGCGCGAGAACCCGAAGCTTATCACGGTATCCGCCACCGGCTACGGCCAGGACGGGCCCTATGCGGCCAAACCTGCCTTCGACGATATCGTGCAGTCGGTCTCGGGGTTCGCCAGCCTGGCATCATTGCGCGACCCCGAGGCCGCACCCGCCTATGCCCCAACGATCCTTGCCGACAAGCTTGGCGGTGTAACAGCGGCCTATGCCATCATGGCCGCCCTGTTCCACCGAGAACGCACGGGCGAAGCCCAGCATGTCGAGGTGCCCATGTTCGAAACGCTTTCGGCGTTCCTGCTGGTCGAACACATGGATGGCGCCACGTTCGAGGACACCCCGCAGGATTTCGGCTACGCCCGCATGCTGGTCCCCCACCGCCGCCCGGTTCAGACATCGGACGGGTTCATCACGATCCTGCCCTACACCAACGCGCAATGGGCACGGTTCTTCAGGGCGGTCGGGCGGGATGACATGATCTCCCACCCATGGGTTACCGATATGGAAACCCGCAGCCGGAACATTGGCGCGCTTTACGATCTGGTGGCGCAGATCGCACTGACACGGACAACAGAGCAATGGCTTGCCCTGATGGAACAGGCCGACATTCCCGCCATGCCGGTGCGAAACCTGTCGGACCTGCCCGGCGATCCCCATCTTGCCGCGACCGGTTTCTTTCAGCAAATCAATCATCCAACGGAAGGCGCCATCTGGACGACACGCCCGCCGGTTCGATTTTCCGCAACCCCCGCGCGACACGACTTCCGCCCGGCCCCGCGCCTGGGCGAGCACAGCAACGAAATCCTGGAGCCGGGCGAAGACTAACCTTACCCGGCGCCGGACCGTTCAGATATCCAACGAACGCGCGATCAGTTCCTTCATGATCTCGTTGGTGCCGCCATAGATCATCTGCACCCGGCTGTCGGCGTAAAGCCGCGCAATCGGGAATTCCATCATGAAGCCGTAACCGCCATGCAGTTGCAGGCATTCATGCATGACCTCGTTCTGCGTCTGGCTGCCCCACCATTTCGCCATCGAAGCCGTGGCCGCGTCAAGCTCGCCCGCTTCGAGCCGCGTAATCCCGTCATTGACAAAGCTGCGCAGCAATTCGGCCTTGGTCTTGCATTCCGCCAGTTTGAACCGGGTGTTCTGGAAATCCATGATCCGCTTGCCGAACGCCTTTCGATCCTGAACGTATTTCACGGTCTCCGCGATGGCGAAGTCGATGAAACCAAGTGCGGTGATGCCGATCAACAGCCGTTCCCATGGCAATTGCTTCATCAACTGATAGAATCCCTGCCCTTCCTCGGGGCCAAGCAGGTTGGCCGTGGGCACACGCACATCCTCGAAGAACAGCTCTGCCGTGTCCGATCCCTTCATGCCCAGCTTTTTCAGGTTGCGCCCGCGACGGAACCCTTCCGCGCCTTCGGTCTCCAGAACGATCAGGGACACGCCTTTCGCCCCGGCGTTTCGATCCGTCTTGGCCACCACAACGATGATATCGGCGGTATGCCCATTGGTGATGAAGATCTTCGAGCCGTTGATCTTGTAATGATTGCCGTCCTTTTCAGCATGGGTCTGGACATTCTGAAGGTCAGATCCGGTGCCCGGTTCGGTCATCGCGATCGCGGCGACGCTCTCGCCGCTGATCAGCCGCGGCAACCATTTCTTCTTCTGCTCTTCGCTGGCATAGGCGTTCAGATAATGAATCACGATGCTCTGGATGCCATAGCCCCAGCCGGTATCGCCGGTCCGCCCCTGTTCATAGACGGTGATCGCGTCGAACCCGATGCCGCCCCCGAACCCGCCATATTCCTCGGCAATCGCGCCGCCCATGACGCCCTGTGCGCCGACCGTCTTCCAGAATTCCCGGTCGACAATGCCCTGCTCTGCCCACTTCTCGATATTCGGGGCCATTTCAGCGTCGAAAAGCTTGCGGGTGCTGTCCGCGAACATCTTGTGCTCGTCGGAAGCCCAGCGTGGGGAGTTCTTGATCAGAGACATGTCCGGCACCTGTAAGCCTTGCCTGCATCCCGGAAAATCTAACAAGTGTTCCGTTCTCTGGCAACGACCCAGAGCAACACCGGCCGCGAGGGCATCCGCCCTTCTGTGCGCAATCGGCAGGGCATGCCGGGCCGCGACAATATGGCGTTGCGCGGCGGCATCCGGGCGGCTTCGTCACAGGGCCGTCACCTCGTGCGGCTACCAGATTTCTGGTTGTCAGGAGCAACAGGTCGAATGCACCGTCCCGCCAATACCGTAACCGATACGCCGCGCAAGCGGGGGGCGTGGATCGGCAACCCGGTGCACGCCCCGGCTGCGCGCCCGAACGCGCTTGGGCCCGCGCACCATACGCAGGCGCGCCGGGCCTGTCGTGGGTGGGAGGCGGCGGCATGTGCGCCGCGGCGCGGCTGATGCAGGGGCGGCTTTTCGCGGTGGTGGGGCCTTCGGGCGCGGGCAAGGATACGCTGATCGCCGCAGCGAAGGCCGCGCGCCCCGATCTTTTCGTGGCCCGGCGCGTCATCACCCGGCCGACAGGCGCGGGCGGCGAGGATTTCGTGGGCGTCGACGCGGAGCGCTTCGCGCAGATGCAAGCGGCGGGGGCCTTCGCGCTGGTCTGGCGGGCGCATGGGCTCAGCTACGGCATCCCGGCCGATATCCTGACCGCACGCGCCGAGGGGCGCGACGTGGTTTTCAACGGCTCGCGCGCGGCGCTGCCGCTGGCCCTGGCGCGGTTTGCCGACCTGCGGGTTATCCTTGTGACGGCCCCACCCGCGGTGCTGGCGCAACGCCTTGCCGGGCGTGGGCGCGAAACCGCCGAGGATATCGCCCGCAGGCTCACGCGCGCGGGCTTCGCGCTGCCCGAAGGCATCGCGGCGATCGAGGTGCAGAACGGTGGCACGCTGGCCGAAGGAGTTGCGAACTTTCTGGCGGCGCTTCAGCCGCCAAGCGGGTAGCGGTGCAAAAGCCGGAAGCGGCCGTCAGCGGCTTCGCCGAACAGGCAGATGTCGGCCACCACGAAAGGCTTGGGCAGGATCGGCGCGAGGTGTGGTGCCAGCGCCTCGGCCACTTCCTCGGCGATGTCCGGCGCAAGATTGCCGCTGAGCGTGAGGTGAAAGCGGAACTCGTCCAGAACGTAGGGGTAGCCCCAGCGCGCCAGCAAAGCGCGTTGACCCTCGCTCAACCGCTCGGGGCGGCGGCGGGCGATCTCGGCGGCGTCAGGCGGGGCGCGAAAGCCGTCGAGCGCGACGACCACCTCGGCGGCGAGCGCATCGAGGGGGGCGGCGTCGCCCTCGGGCACCAGCGCCAGAAACCCGCCAAGCCGCTTCAGCCCGAGCCCCGGAAGGCTGACCGGCGCAAGACGGTTGGCGAGCGCCGCGCAACCGGCCCGCAGATCGGCTTCGGTGCAGCCCCGGGCCAGCCGGAACGGCGGCTTGAGCGTGCCGTGAAAGCCGTATTTGTGCGGGGTTGCGGTTATTTCGGCGACGGACAGCGGCAGACCGGAGAGCTCCGGGTGCGCCCGCTCACGGCCCGCGGCGGCGTCCCATCCAAGCCAGGCCGCGGCGAACTCGGCCAGGGGGCCCGGCGGCGGGGCGTAATAGATCGCAAAGCGCTGCATTGAACGACTCTTCGGTTCTACCGCTCGGCGGTTCACAGCCCTGCCTTGTCATGCGGTTGTGACGGACATGTGTCATGCCGCCGCAAGGCGCGAAATTCGCCGCGCCCCGCGCCATCCCGGAAGGCGCGGCGCCATCCGATCCGTTCAGGTGGATCCCAGCCGCTCGCGCAGTTCCGTCTTGAGCACCTTGCCGTAGCTGTTCTTCGGCAATTCGCTGCAAAAGACGTAGTGCTTCGGTTTCTTGAACGAGGCCATTTCGGCACGGCACCACGCTTCCAGCGCAACCGCGTCGCATGCCCCCGTGCCGCGCGGGACCACGAACGCGACGACATCTTCACCCCATTCCGCACTCGGCCGGCCGACGACGGAAACCTCGAGCACGCCGGGATGGCGCGCGATCACCTCCTCGACCTCTCGCGGGTAGATGTTGATGCCGCCGGAGATGATCATGTCCTTGGCGCGGTCGGTGAGGGTCAGGAACCCGTCTTCGTCCAGGCGGCCGATATCGCCGGTATGAAGCCATCCGTCGCGCAGCGTCTCGGCCGTTGCCTTTTCGTTGCTCCAATACCCCTTCATCACCGCCGGGCCCCTGACCAGGATCTCGCCGGCCTCGCCCGGCGGAACATCCTTGCCATCGTCCGCGATGCGGATCTCGACGCAGGACATCGCCTGCCCCACCGAAGCCCGCCGCTCGCGCCAGTGCGGGTGGGTTTCGTCGGCCACCAGTTCCCGGCGCAGCGACGTGATCGTCATCGGCGTTTCGCCTTGCCCGTAGATCTGGACGAAGCGCGGCCCGAAGAGCGACAGAGCCTCGTCGATATCCGCCGCATACATCGGCCCACCGCCGTAGACGAGCGTGCGTATGCCCTCGCCGCGATAGCCCGACACCTTGGCTGCCTCGATCATGCGCTTGACCATGGTGGGTGCCGCGAACATCACCGTCTCGCCGAAATGGCGCGAAAGCGCCTCGATCTCGGCGGGATCGAACCCGCTCGACGTCGGAAACACATGCCGCCCGCCGACGCGCACGAAGATGAAGTTGTAGATGCCTGCGCCGTGAGAGATCGGCGCGGCATAGATCGTCGCCTGGTCGGGCGCGGCCTGGTCGACATCGAGCGCATAGGCGAGTGTCGCCATGCGCATGTTCCAGTGCGAGAGCATCACGCCCTTCGGGCGGCCGGTTGTGCCGGAGGTGTAGAACAGCCAGGCGATATCGTCGCGCGACACGCGAACCGGCGCGGCGGCGCCTTCCCCCTGCTCGAAGAGGGCAGACCATTGCGGCGAACCCACGAGAAGCTCGGCGCATTCCTTCGGCAGGCCGGCGTCAGGGCCAGGCCCGTCGCCGTCGCAGACCAGCAACGACGCGCCGGAATTGCCGACGATCCATGCCGCCTCGCGCGGGTGCAGCTTGCTGTTGATCGGCACCACGGTGCCGCCGATCCACCACACCGCGTAGAACACCTCGAGATAGGCCGGGCAGTTCTTCATGAAGATCGCGACGCGGGTGCCACGTTCGACGCCGTGGATTTTCTGAAGGCCCGCCGCCAGCGCACGGACGCGCGCCGCGAAGCCCGCATATGTCGCGTAGAGGCGTGTGCCCTCGAAGATCGCCGGCGCTTCGGGCTTTGCCCGGGCCGTGGCATCGAGCCATTCGGCAAGATTCATGTCCGTCCTCCCTGCAGGTTGCTGCTGGCTGCGTGAATTTCGGGTTCGCTACGGTCCACATATCGAACGCCGAAAGGCCTTCCAAACCGGAACAGCATCTGGAATCATGGGGTTTCCACCTTGCGGCTGCCACCGCTTCCATCCGTCGCCCGCCCTTCCATCAGCCGCAGGGGGGTATAGGTGATGGCAGTATCGCCCCGCTGGTTGACGATGCGATTGCGCGTTCGCACAAGGCCGCGGCCACCCTTGCTTGCCGCGCGCACTTCCATCACCTCGATCTCGACGTGGATCGTGTCGCCTTCCAGAACGGGCCTTTCCACATTCAACTCCATATGCAGGAATGCAAGCCCCGTGCCCTGCCCGGTTGCGTTGAGCACGAGCCCCTCGGCCAAGGCATAGACCAGCGCCGCCGGGGCGGGACGTCCGGCAATGGCCGAGTGCTGCGCGCGGTATTCCCTGTCGACGAAAAGCGACTCCAGCATGCCGGTGCAGGATATGAAGTTGATGATGTCGGTCTCGGTTATGGTGCGGCCAAAGGTGCGGAACTGCTGGCCGACAGAAAGGTCGTTCCAGCAGAATCCTTCTCCAAGCAGTTTCATTCGGTCCTCCCCGATGGTCGGTCTGTCGATGGCGGCGGCAGCGTTTCCGGATGGCTCAGGCGCGTCGATATCCAGAACGGCGAACATGCCAGCATGATCGAAACGCCGGAGAAGATGAAGGCGGCGCGATAGTCGCCCGTCAGATCGTGAAGAAAGCCCGATATCCAGGCGCCGAACGCCGAGCCGAAGGACATTATCATGAAGATGGTGCCGAAGATCGATGCCACCGCACCCCTTGCAAAGATGCGCGCCGTGAGGGTGGACACGATCGGCCCCCGCGCGCCCTGGCTGAGGCCGAAGGCAAGGACATAGATCAGGATGAGGAACGGCCTCGCCACGGCCGAATACGCGAACAGCGCGGCGACGCCCACGAAGGTGCCGGCGAAAGACAAGGTCGCCGTAAAGCGATTGCCGAAGCGCGCGCAGAGCCAGCCGGCGAACACGACGCCGAAGATCGACAGCATGCCGGAAGCCCCGAAGGCAAGCGCGGCCTCGATGGATGGATACCCCTGCTCCACAAGATAGGGCAGCGTCTGGACGACGACGCTGTAGACACCGCAAGCGGTGAAGAAGAAGACCTGCACCAGAAGCCAGAATTCGGGCGTGCGCACCGCGCTGCGGATGGTCCAGCCGCGTGCCTGCGAAACGACCATCGTCGGTTGGTCGGCCAGGGGTTCGGCGTTTGTCGACAGCATGCGGCCCTGACGGATGCGCCCCCATGGCAACAGCATCAGCGGCAGGACGCCGACGAGCGTGATGGCAATCAGCCGATAGGTCTCGCGCCAGCCATAGGCATCTATGCCTGCCTGCGCCAGCGGCACGATGACGAGGATGCCCGAGCCGAAGCCGGCATAGGCGATGCCGATCGCAAGGCTCATGTTGCGGTCGAACCAGCGACCGATCAGGGCCGCGGCCGGCACCATGCCGAGGGTCGAAGCGGCGATGCCGCAAAGGCCGCCGATGAAGAGATAGATCTGCCACAGCGCCGTGGTGGTCGACGCTGCCCAGGTTGCGGCGATGAGAACGCAAAGCCCGAGACCGTAGCTGGCGCGCGGCCCGAACCTGTCGAGCATCATGCCGGACAGCGGCGCCATCAGGCCGACGGTGATGAGATAGACCGAGTAGACGCCGGTCAGCGTCGAGCGGCTCCAGCCGAACTCGGCCTCCAGCGGCAACATGAACACCATGAAGGTATCGACCACGCCGCGCGCGATGAAATTGAACAGGAAACCGACGCCAACGACCAATCCGGCAAGCGTAGCCTGGCTTGTCAATCCGCCCGGATCAGCGGGCTTGATCTCAGGCTCGTTGCGAGGGGACATGCGTCAACTGCCGGGAAAAACCGCCCCGGCACGCCCGCCGGGGTGGTTCACCATCGCCATGATCTTCCGTGCCGCACGCTCGTGCGGCTTGTCGATCATCTTGCCGTCGATCTTCACGACGCCCGCCAGCGGGTCGGCCGCGAAGGCGGAAAGCACGCGCTCCGCCCAGGCAACCTCCTCCGGGCGGGGTGTGAAGGCGGCGTTTACGGGGTCGACATGGCTCGGATGAATGACCGCCTTGGCGGCGAAACCGTCACGCCGGGCGGCGCTGGCTTCCGCCTCGACAAAGTCGAGATCGCCGATATTGGTGCAGACCGTGTCGATGGCGGCAAGCCCGGCCGCCGCCGCGCCCATCAGGCACAGGTTGCGCGCCAGCCGGAACGGCTCGGAGTAGACGCCGCCGGCGCTGTTCTCGGTCGCGCCGAGCGAGGCGGCAAGGTCTTCCGCACCCCACATCAGGCCCCACAGGCGCGGTCCGGCATTCCTGTAGCCGGACAGGCCGAAGATGGATTCGGCCGTCTCCGTGGCAACCGCGATGATGCGCGTGGAGCCCGCCTCAAGCCCGGACGCCGCCTCGAAAGCATCGAGAAAGAACCCCAGTTTCTCGACGTCGGTCGCACTGACGCATTTCGGCAGCACGATCCCGTCCGGGCGCCGCGGCATCACCGCCGTCAGATCGGCGAGTGTCAGGCCCGTATCGAGCGCGTTGACGCGCACGAACCATTTCTGCGAGGTGCGGGGCATTTCCAGCATCGCGCGCGTGGTTTCGCGCGCCGTCTGCTTCGCTTCTGCGGAAACGGAATCCTCGAGATCGATGATCAGTGCATCGGCGTTGCCGGCGCGCGCCTTCTCGAACTTGCGCGCGCTGTCGCCGGGAACGAACAGGAACGAACGCATCACGCAGCGCTCCGCCTGGCGGGGTGACGGGATGGTCCGTGGCTTCCCAGTCCGCAGGAACCGGGGCGAAGCGGGCGTCGGTGCCCTCGATCGGCGCGCAGCAAGGCGCCGCCGGCCTTGTGCCGGCTGCCGGCGACCGAATCCGCGATAGCCGGCATCGACGGGTCGGCGCTGTCGGTGCGCCCCTGCGCCACCGCGCGGTCGCCGTCGTCGGGCACGAACGGCCGTGAACGGATGATGGTCATGGGATTGGCCCCTCCACTTCATCGCCGGCTGCCGGCGCCGCCCGCACGCCCAGCGCTCCGCTGGCTTTCAGCGCATCCACCCGGGCCTGGTCGACGCCGACCTCGCGCAGCACCTCCAGGCTATGCTCGCCAAGCAGGGGGGCAGGGCGCGAGGGCGCGGGCTGCGTGGCGCTCCAGTAGGCGGGATAGTTCATGCGTCGGATGGTGCCCTCCGTCGGATGCTGCTCGAGGCTGAAGAAGCCGACCGAGCGCAGATGCGGATCTTCGATAAGCGTGTCGGTGGTGTTCAGCGGCATCGCCGGAATATCCGCTTCGTCGAAGAAGTCGAGCCATTCCTCGGTCGTGCGCGTCAGCAGCACCTTGGCGAGATCGGCATAGAGCGCGTTGATGTTCTCGGTTCTCGACGTGATCGACGCGTAGCGCTGATCCTCGATCAACTCGCGCTCGCGCCCGAGGCCGCGCATCAGCGACTGCCAGTGCCGATCGGTATAGGCCACGACGCAGATATATCCGTCGCTGGTCCGATACGGACGGCGATCCCGCGCGATGAGGCGGCTGTAACCGGTCGGGCCGATGGCCGGCTCGAAGGTGGCACCCTGAAGGTGGTCGCCGAGCACGAAGCTCGCCATCATCTCGAACATCGGCATGTCGACCCGCTGTCCCTCGCCCGTGCGCGCCTGATGGTAGAGCGCGGCGTTGATCTGGGCTACCGCCCACAGGGCCACGCCGCGATCGACGATCGCGGTCGGCGCGTAGCGCGGCTGGCCGTCGTCGTTCGCCTGCGCCGCCAGCGAGGGAATCGCGACGGCACCCTGGATCAGATCGTCGAAGGCCGGCTTGTGCGCATAGGGGCCGGTCTGCCCGTAGCCGAACAGACCGGCATAGATGATGCGCGGGTTGCGGGCCCGCACCGCTTCATAGCTCAACCCGAGCCGCGCCATGACCTGCGGCCTGCGATTGTATAACAGCACGTCGGCGGTCGCGATCATGTCGAGCGCGGCGGCCTGCGCTTCCTTCTGCTTCAGATCGAGCACGACGCTGCGCTTCGAGCGGTTGCAGTTGAGAAACAGCGCGCCCATGCCGCGATTTCGGGACGGCCCGATCAGCCGAACCGGATCGCCCTCCGGCGGCTCGAGCTTGATGACGTCGGCGCCGAGGTCGCCCAGGATCTGCGACGTGTAGGGCGCCATCAGCATGTTGGACAGGTCGATGATCCGCACGCCGTCAAGTGGTCTGGTCATGTCGCGGCCCCTTCCGCGGAATATGGCTTGCAGGCCCGCGTCATAGGATGCTCTCCCACGCTCTGCACATCAGTAGGATTTGGGCAGGTCGAGCGCCCGCTCGGCAATGTAGCACAGCGCGAGTTGGGGGCTGATCGGCGCGATGCGGTGGATCAGGCATTCGCGGAAGTAGCGCTCGACGTGATACTCCTTGGCGTAGCCCATGCCGCCCAGCGTCATGACCGCATTGGTGCAAGCCCTGAAGGCCGCCTCGGCGGCGAGGTACTTGGCCGCGTTCGCCTCCACGCCGCAGGGCTTGCCCTCGTCGTAGAGGGCCGCGGCGTTGAACGCCATGAGGTTGGCCGCCTCGAGTTCGGCCCAGTTCTGCGCCAGCGGATGCTGGACGCCCTGGTTCTGGCCGATCGGCCGGCCGAAGACGATGCGCTCGCGCGCATAGGCTGCGGCCCGACGCAGCGCGCTGCGCCCGAGTCCGACCAGCGAGGCCGAGATGAGTATCCGCTCCGCGTTGAGGCCGTGAAGCAGATAGCGGAAGCCCTTGCCCTCCTCGCCGATCAGATGCTCGCGCGGAACCGGAAGATCCTCGATGAAAAGCTGGTTCGAGTCGACGCTCTTGCGGCCCATCTTCTCGATCTCGCGCACCTCGATGTAGCGGCGGTCGAGGTCGGTATAGAAAAGCGAGAGGCCGTCCATCGGCTTGGCCGTCTCGCCGATCGCCTTGGTGCGGGCGATGAGCAGCAACTTGTTCGCGACTTGCGCCGTCGACGTCCAGGTCTTCTGGCCGCGCACGATATAGTGGTCGCCCTTGTTGACCGCCATGGTCGTGAGCCGCGTCGTGTCGAGGCCGGTGTTGGGTTCGGTCACGGCAAAGCAGGCCACATCCTCGCGGCTGATGATGCGTGGCAGCCATGCCTTCTTCTGCTCTTCCGTGCCGAAAACGACGACGGGATGCAGCCCGAATATGTTGATGGCGATCGAGGTGAAGCCGGCATTGCCGGCGCCCGATTCGGAAATCGCCTGCACCATGGCCGCCGCCTCGCCGATGCCCAGCCCGCTGCCGCCGAATTCCTGCGGCATGGCCACGCCCATCCAGCCCGCCTCGGCGATCGCGTTGCAGAACTCGTGCGGGAACTTGCCGTCACGGTCGCGCTCCAGCCAGTATGGATCGCCGAACCTGGCGCAGAGCTTCGAAACGCTGTCGCGGATCGCCGCCTGGTCGTCGCTGAAGAATTTTGCCATCTCATATCCTCCCAGAGGCCTTCGGCCGGACCTAGGATCTTCCCGGCGCACCGAAGGCTGTTCCACGTACGCGACCGGCGCCACGGCACCGCCGATCCCCTGACCTGCGCTGGTGGCGATGGTGTCGCGTCCGCCCAGGCCCCATCCGGTTCGTCATGAGCAGACCGCTCCTACCCTTCCAGGCAGTTGGCGTCTCTCGAGCCGTTTGTGTCGATATACGAATACTATACGCATATACGCAACCACATTCTGCCGCCGATTGCAATCCGTCGCGTGAAGCCCGACCTGGCGTTCCTGCGGGGCGGGGGATGGCCGCGGGTGCCGGCGGGGGCAGCTTCGCGCGCAATCGCGCGCGAACCCACGGCGCCTCGATCGCGAGTTGACTCGCCTCGGTCCATTCGCGCAACAAATCCGCCATTCCGCCGCCGACAACCTGTCGAAGCCGCAGCAGCGGCTTCGGACAAATGTGTGCGCGATATCCGGAAATCGCGTTGCCAGCCGGGCGGGCCGGTTCGACCTGCCCGGCTGGCGGGAACGCTACTCGGCTGCGATCGCCGCCTCGAAGGCCTCCAGGATTTCGGAGCCCGGGAAATTCATCCCGTCCACCGTTCCTGCCCATTCCTGTCGCGCGCCGAGCATCTCGGCCGCGAGACGCTGCTCGGACCCTTCGTTGAGTTCGACGAACTCGACGCCGGCTTCGGCGATCGTGTTCATGTCCTGCTCGAGGGCGCCGTCGGCATAGGCGCAGATGCGCCTTGTCGTGGCTTCCCCTGCCTCGGTCATGGCCGCCTGCAGCGCGGGAGACAACGTGTCCCAGCGCTCCTGCGAGATCATCATCGTCAGCACGGCGCTGCCGAAATTGACGCCCGTTGTCGCGGAATCGACAAGGCCGGCAAGGTCGTAGGCCAGCAGGCTCGACGCCGGAAAGATCACGCCGTCGATCGTGCCACGCGATAGCCCGTCGTAGACCTCCGGCGCGGTGATGCGCACCGGCACGGCCCCGAGCCGGCGGACGATCGCGTCCTGCCCGGAACTGCTGGTCCGCAGCTTCTTGCCTTCGAGATCTTCGAGCGTGCCCAACGGACCGCGCACATAGGCCTGATAGGGCGGCATGACCACGGCGTAGAGCACCCTCACACCCGCGGGCTCGTATTCCCTGGTTGCCAGCAGGCCGTCGTCGTGCGCGAGTTGCCAGAACGCCATCGTGCCCTGGCACGACGACTCGTATGTGCCCGGCAGTTCCGCCACCGATGTCAGCGGCAGTTTGTCGGCCGCATAGGACGGCACCACATAACCGATGTCGACCACGCCCGACACCGTCAGGGCAAAGAGATCGCCCGCCTTGCCGAGCTGGCTGGCCGGAAAGTGCTCGAATGAGACCTCGGATCCAGCCAGGCGCGTGACCTCGTCCATCCAGAACTGCGTCGCCTGTTCGGTGAAGAAATGCGTGGCGGGAAGCGAGTCGGCCACGCGCAGCTTGACCTCGGCCGCGGCCGGGCCACTGACGCCGATCGACGCTGCCGCGCTGAGCAAGGAGGCGAAAGCGAAGCGGGAGATTTGCGCAGCGTTCATTGCAGGGCCTCCTCGAAAGCGTTCAGCACCAGCGTGCCGGGCTTGCCCAGGGCTTCCATTTCGGCGGCCCACTGATCGCCGATATTCTCGGCCACCCGGTTCAGTTCGGCACGATCTTCGTCGCTCAGTTCGACCGGCGCGACGCCCGCCTCGATGATGCGCGTGCGCACGGCCTCGGATTCATCCGCCACGATCTCGCAGGCGCGCTCTGTGGTCTCGCGCCCGGCCTCGGCCATCGCCTCGCGGATGTCGTCAGGCAACGCCGCCCAGGTCTTTTCCATGATCGCGTAGGTGACGATGAAGCCGCCGAGATTGGCTTCGAAGGTGGCGGACCTGGTCACGGTCTGAAGGTCGTAAGGCACCATGCTGATCGGGGGCATCACCAGCCCGTCGATGGTTCTGCGCGATAGTGCCTGGTACATCTCGGCGGCCGGGATCTGAAGCGGCACGCCGTTCAGCGCGCGGACATAGAGATCCACCATCGCGCTCGACGTGCGCAGCTTCAGGCCCTCGAGTTCGGCGAGGGTGGAGAACGGCTGTGCCGTCACGATCTGGTTGGGCGGCAGCATCAGCGCGAAGACCGGCCGGATGCCGAGCGGCTTCAGTTCGTTTTCCCACAGCGCGCCGCCTTCCTGCGCGAGCGTCCAGTACGCCTGCGTGCCGACGCACGGATGGGTATAGTCGGCCGGCAGGTTGGCGACCATCGACAGCGGAAGCCGCTGCGACAGGTAGGCCGGCACCATGTAGGTGACGTCGGCCACCCCGGCTTCCAGCATCGACAGCATGTCGCTGGCACCGCCCAGTTGACCGGCCGGGAAGTACTCGAATTCGACCCGTCCGTCCGTCAGCCGGGTCACGGCCTCCATCCAGTTCGTGGTCGCCGCGCGCGCGATGTAATGGTCGACCGGCAGTGAATCGGCGACGCGCAATGTCAGCTTGTCCTGCGCCTGTGCGCTGCCCATGAGCAGTGCCCATGCGGCAAGCGTGGCGCCGAACAGTGCGGGCGTGCTTCGTGTTGATGTCCTCGGCATAGCTTCCTCCCTGGTGGTGTGTTTTCGGATGATGGTCTGCGGCGTCTACATGGTGGACGGCAGCCACAGGATGACCTGCGGCAGCGCCAGCATCACGGCGACGAGCAGGATATGCGCCACGACATGCGGCCAGACACCGCGGAACACTTCTTCCAGGGAGCGGCCTGTGTAGCGGGCGACGACAAATGAATTGAGCCCGACGGGCGGCGTGACCAGGCCGATCTCGGCGGTGATGACCATCATGACGCCGAACCAGACGGGATCGTAGCCGAGATCCAGAACCAGCGGCAGCGTGATGGGCACCGTGAGGATGATGATCGCGGCCTGATCCATGATCGTGCCGAGCAGGATGATCACCGTCAGGATGATGACCATCACGGCCACTGGCGCCATCTCCAGGCTGCCGACCCAGCCTGCCAGATTGTGCGGCAGGCGCGTGAAGGCCATGAAATAGCCGAAGATATGCGCACCCAGGATGATCAGCAGGATCATGCAGGTGGTGCGGCCCGCGCGGATGATCGCATGGACGAGGTTCTTGCGCGTGGTGTTGCCGGAGGCCAGCGCCAGCACAAGGGCGCCGATCGCGCCGAGCGCGGACGATTCCGTTGGCGTGGCGATGCCGGTATAGATCAGCCCGGTGACGACGAAGAACAGCCCCAGCACCGGCAGGACGCCGGGCAGCGCCACGACCTTTTCGCGCCAGCTGTAGGCCCGCCCACTCGGCGCACGGCTCGGGTCTTGCCACACCAGCAACAGAACGGTGAGTATGATCGTGATCACCACCAGGATGCCGGGAACGATACCGGCGATCAGAAGCCGGCTGATGCTGACATCGGCGACGATGCCGTAGAGGATAAGCGCAATGCTCGGCGGTATCAGCATGGCGACCGTGCCCGAGATCGCGACGGCGCCACAGGCCAGTTTCGGCTCGTAGCCGCGCTCAAGCATGCCCGGCACGGTGGTGGATGCGAGCGTCGCGGCCGACGCCGTGCTCGACCCGGAGATCGCGCCGAAGCCCGCCCCGGCAAGGCTGGTGGCTATGGCCAGGCCGGCAGGCATCCGGCCGACCCACGCAACCGCGCTGTCGAACAATTGTTTCGCGACGCCGCTTACGATGATCAGTTCCGCCATCAGCAGGAACATGGGAATCGTGATCAGCTCATAGGACTTGGCGGCCGAGAGCGGCGCGGTCGACAGGATGCCCTGGGCGACGTTGGCCCCGCCGACCATGGCAAGCCCGGTCGCGCCGGAGACCAGCAGCGCCAACCCGATCGGCGCACCCAGCGCGATCAGGACAAGCAGCAGCGCGACGATGGCGAGGGTCGTCATAATCCCGATCCTTCCTGCGAACCTGTTTTCTGCGGCAGCGGGATCAAGTCCGCCCGGACTGCGACGGACAGGGCATGACCGGCAAAGGAATGGGCAAGCCGCAGAAGCAGCAAGGCAAGGCCGACGGCGACGATGAACGAGGCGACCCAGGTCGGCCAGGCGACGGCGCCCATCAGAACTTCATTGTTGAGAAAGGCGCGCCGCGCACTGCGGATGTTGCCCATCATCATCAGCCATACGACCGGCAGGGCAAGCGCGTAGGAGATGGCGTACATCGCGTGGCGTTGCCGTGAACTCGCCAGGTTGTGCACGATGTCGACCGCCATGTGCTCGCCGGACCGCTGCGTGTCGGCCAGCGACAGGTAGAAGACGCCGGTCAGCAGAAACAGCGAGATCAGATCGTAAGACCACGCGATCGGCCGGTTCAGCGCGTAGCGGGCGAAAACGTCGGCGCCGACGATCGTCATGATGGCGACGGAGCACACCGCCCCACCGGCTATGGCGATCCATTCGAGCCAGCGAAGCATACGGCTGGTCGTGTCGAACCAGTTCATGAAACGGCCGGCGCGCGGCCGGCGGCCGGGCAGATGATGTCCGGCACGTTGAGCCAACGTGTTCTGCCTTGCAGCAGCATCCTGTCTCCTCCCCCTCGACCAGAATACGCATATACAGACTGTTACCGATTATACGAACGACGAGCCCGACGTCAAGGAAAACCACGGTGGCGCCACGGCTCCGATCTCGGGTTGGCGGCGGTTCCGGGCTTGCGGTGGCCACGAGTCTGTCGATCGCGCCGGTCCGCAGGGAGCCCCCGCGTCGAGCCGCGAGATCACGCCAGATGACAGGTTCGGCGCGCCCGCCCCGAGCACGCGACGATCCCGCTGCCTCTGGGGCCGCGGGTTAGAGCATGTCGCGCAAAAGTGGGAACCGGTTTTGCGCTTCTCGGACATGCGAAATCAGAAGGTTAGGGTGGGTCGCGTGAATGCGAATGAACGCGATCCGCTCTAGGGAGGCGGTGCAGCGATTCGCGCCCCAGGGAACATCCCCCCGCGGAGCCCCGGACGCACCGGGCCATCAAACGGCCGCCGGGCCGCTGCGAGGGTTCCGCTTCACCGGCTTCTCTTGCAGCGGCCTTGCTTGCCGTGCTGGCCCGCCAGCCCCGGGATCATCCGGGGCGCAAACGTCAACGCGCGGCCCGCCCGCCGGTGTGACCGACGATGCGCGAAAGTTTCGCCGCGCCGCTGCGAACCTGCTCGATCAAGTGTTCGCGCTTGATCACGGCGCGGTTGGTTGGCAGCGCAACGGTCAGCGCCGCGATGACTGCGCCGGAATGATTGAACACCGGCGCGGCAAAACCCGACGAGTCAGCCGAGAACTCGCCCGAGCTCATCGACAACCCGCTTTCGCGCACCGCGGTCAGCGCCTTCTCGATCTCGTCCTTGTCGATGACCGTGTGCTCGGTGAATCGCTCCAGCTTCACCCGATCGAGGTAGGCCTTGATCTCCTCAGGCCGCTGGTAGGCAAGCAGCACCCGGCCGGCGGCCGACGGGTAGAGCGGCCTCCGCGTCCCGATGGAGACCGAGTAGCGGATCGGATTGGGCGTCTCGACGATGTCCATGTAGACAAGATAATCCTCGTCTCGGTCGAGCGTTGCCAGAAGAACCGTCTCGCCGGTTTCCTCCATCGTCTCCACCAGCGTGTGATGGGCGACCCGGCTGAGCGTGCTACCCGCCATGATCAGCGATGCGATCGCGTAGGCTTCCGATCCGAGACTGTAGTTCCTGCCGTCCCTGACCAGCAGGCCCTGCTCGTCCAGCGCCTTCAGGGTCGCCGACAGCGAGCTCTTGGGAACCGACGTTTGAACGGCGATTTCCGAAAGGGTCATCCCGCGCTTGTTCTCGGCCAGCAGCCGCAGCAATGCGAACACGCGCGACAGCACCATCGGCCCCTCGGAGCGGGCCTTTGGTTCCGTATCGCGCGGCGTTGTCGTTCGCATTTCCGAAATTCCTTGCATTTTTCCGAATAATGAGGGGAACCTCGGGATTGTCAACAAGACTCCTCCCCGTTGTGTTTGCATGGTCGTTGTTGAGCGAGATGACCTGGCACGCGCCTCGTGAGGGGCGCCTCGGGCGACCAGCGGTCTTCCCGAACGCGGCGATTCAGGTCTGCCCGTCGATCAAGGTTCTGCTCAAGCTGCCGCTCGGGCGGCAGACCGCCGTCAAAAGAGCCCGGCGGTGCAGATCCCCTGTCGCCGTGCCGCTCAACCTGCTGATGGACAGCACCGGGATCAGGTTTCTGGGCGACGGCGAATGGCGCGCCCGCAAACACGGCGTTCAGGGGCGGCGCGCTCGCCATTGTCGGTCGGACCGGTGGCGTTCCAATGGCTTACCCCGGCCGCCAGTCCGCGGAAATCCACACCCTCATCCTTCGCAGCCTCTCTCGGACAGGTGGCGTTCGCCTGCTCAGCCATGAACCGCGTCAACCCCCTCGGCACCGCCGGGATCGTCCGCGGGGCATGACGCCTTCACGCAGCGCCTCCGTCAAGATGCGCATCGCTCTCGATCGGCAGATAGTCGCCTCGCCAGTGAAGAAGGGGCAGCCGCGCAAAGGTCCGCGCGCGCAGCACGCGCCCCACCAGAATCGTATGATCTCCGCCGGGAAGCGTCGTTTCGAGGGTGCACTCGACCCACGCCGCGGCGCCGCGGATCAGCGGCATCTCCGACAGGCCCTCTTCAAGGTCCAGACCGGCGAAACGGTCCACATCGGGCGTCGCGAAGCGGCGCGACACCGCTTCCTGGTCGGCGGCAAGGATGTTCACCGCGAACCCGCCCGAACGAAGGAAGATCGGCAGCGAATAGGCATCGTTGCGCAAGCTCCATTGCACCAGTGGCGGATCGAGCGAGAGCGAAGAGAAGGACGTGGCCGTCACCCCGTATCGCCCCTCTTCCGAATCCATCGTGGTCATTACCGTGATGCCGGTGGCGAAGCGGCCCATGGCCTCGCGAAACACCGCCGGCGCGATCGGCGCAGGCGCCCCGGGACCGGAGAAGCTGTCTGCTTGGCTGAACATTGTCATGACATTGCCTTCCATGGCGTTCGGAAACCGGGGGTATAGCTGAACCGCACCCCCGGAAATCCGCTGCGCTCAGCGTCCCAGCAGGAAGTCGAGGTGAATGCGGTTGAAGGTTTCCGGATCCTCGAACTGGGGCCAGTGCCCGCATTCGTTCATCACCTCGAACCGCGCGCCGGGGATCGCATCGGCGATCTTGCGGCCCTCCTCGGGGGCGGCGGTGGGATCGTGCGAGGTCCACAGAACCAGCGTCGGGGCCTTGATGCGGGCGCTGTCCTCGGGGCTGAACATGTTGCGCCGGCGGATCTCCATGTCCTGCAGGCACAGGATGCGCTCCATGATTTCGGCAAAGCCGGGCTGGGCGTAGATCGCGCGGCGCACCTCGACAAGATCGTCGTTCACCTTCGAATGGTCGTGCATCAGGAATTCCAGCCGGGCGCGGATGCGGGCGGGCGAAGGATCGTTCACCGCCTCCATGCTCAGCCGCTTGATGCGCTCCATCACCTCGGGATAGGCGGTCCAGCCGCCGGCGGTGTTCAGCACCACGCGATCCAGCCATTCGGGATGGTGCACCGCCATCCACGCGGCCACCCAGCCGCCGAGGCTTTCGCCCGACACATGCGCCTTTTCATAGCCCAGAGCCTTGATCACCGCGATCACATGCCGCGCATAGTCGGCGATCTCGTAATCAAGCTTCGGCTTGTCGCTCCAGCCGTGGCCGACCAGGTCGATCGCGCAGGTGTTGAAATGCTCGGCATGGGCGGCAAGGTTGCGGCTGTAGGCCTCGGCATGGCCGCCGGTGCCGTGGATCAGGATCAGCAGCGGCTTGTCCCTGTCGCCGGCCGCGAGATAGCGGGTGCGGGTGCCGCCGGCATCCAGATAGCCCTGCGTGAAGGGCACCCGTGTCAGATCGGTCCAGATGGACGCATGTTGCGATGTGGTCATCTCTGTCTCCGTGGTGGTCACTCGGCCGCGTCGCGCTGCGTGCCGCGCGCGGGTTCGGGATCGCCGGCCAGCGCCAGCGCCTCGTTCACCAGCCGCATCATCTCGTCGTCCTGCACCTGGAGATAGTTGGAGGCGGTCGTGCGAACCGGGTCACCGGCATAGTAGCGCTCGTACTGAAGCAGCCGGGTGCCGAACGCCTCGCCCGACAGATCCCAGGCGAGCTTGAACAGCCGCGCCCGGTCGAGCGAAGACATCCCGCCGGCACCCTGATAGTAAAGGCCGGTGTCCTCGGACAGGTCGGACACGGTGAAATCCGCGCCCGAGGGCATCATCATGAACCCGCCGGCCGCGATGGTCTGGATGGTTTCCACCACCTTCGGATAGGCCGCCGGAAGGAAGGTGCGAAGCGCCTGAAGCGGCGGCAGCGACGGCCGCACCGTGCCGTAGGCCGTGGGCTCGCATTCCACCTCCGAACGCACCAGACCGCTCTTGAGGAACTCCACGCCGTTCAGCGCCTCGCCCAGCATCCGCTGCACATGCAGGAACTTGTCCGCACCGATCGAGCGCGCCACCGCCATGGCCACGCCCACGGCGAACTGCATCTTCACCAGCGCGCGGGTGTTGGTCTGATGCGCCGAGTAGTTGCGCAGCGCCGTCTCGGTATAGAGCGCGTTGTTCAGCGCGACGTCGCGATACATGAACACCCGCTCCCAGGGAACGAAGACGTTGTCGAAGATCAGGAGCGAGTCGTTCTCCTCGAAGTTGTTCGACAGCGGATGATCGAAGTCCGACCGCTGACCGTCGAGCGTGTAGGGCTCGCGACAGATCTGGCGCACGCCGGGATCGGAAACCTTGACCGCGAACGACAGCGCGTGGTCGGCATCGCTTTCCGGAATCCCGGGCAGGCAATACATCAGCATCTCGTCCGCCACCGCGCCGAGCGTGGCCACCATCCGCGCACCCTGCACATAGATACCGCTGTCGGTTTCCTTGACCACCCGCATGTGCAGATTCTTCTGTTCGGCCGACGATTTGGTGCGGTCGTTCTGCGGGGTGATCAGCGCATGGCTGAGGAACAGGTCATTGTCGCGGACGTATTCGTAGTAGTTCACGATGTTGTCGGCATAGCGCTGACCGCCGCGGCCGAATACCTCGCGCGCCTCGGCAAAGGCCAGCAGGCTGACGTTGAGAAAGTCGGGCGAGCGGCCCATCAGCCCGAAGTTCATCGACGCCCAGTGATAAAAGGCATCGCGGCGGCGGCGCAGGTCTTCGGCCGTCTTCGCCGGCATGAACGCCATCCCGGCCCGCTGCCCCGTCTCGGGAACCTCATAGGTCAGCGTGTCGCGGGTGGCGGGGTCAACCTGGGCGTCGTAAAGCCGCGCCAACTGGCGCACGATCCGCGAGAACGCGGGATGTGTCGTCACATCCTCGATCCTCTCTCCGTTGATCCAGACCTCGCGCGGGTTGGCCTTCAACCCGTCGATGAATTGCTGTCCGTTGCGGACTCCCATCTCGCACTCCTGCTTTTTTGTGCCGGCATTCGCCCCACCCGGCTTTCGCCACGGGCGCTGGCCGTCTGATTGAAACCGATGCGTCAGGCCGGCGTAGCCGTCATCATCCCCATGCCCGTCAGCCATTCCGGGATGGGATCGTAGAACAGAACCTCCGCGCTGTAGCCCTGGCCCAGGGCCGCCAGCGCAGCGATCCAGCAGCGCACTTCGTGGCCGCCGCGACCGCCGGTCCGGGAGATCGTCTCGTCGTCGGACCCGTCCAGCATGTTCAGATCGCCGGATGCGAAACCGTCGAGAAGCCGCTTGTCCCACGCCGTGTCGATTGGCAGCAATTTCGACTGCCCGGCAGCGAGACGCGGCCCCTCGCCCGTAACTGTGTTCTGGCGCATCATGCGGGCCGAATGGGGCAGCGGACCGCCCTCGATCAGGCGTTGGCGCACCTCGGGCGTCGCCGTCGCCAGCGAAGCGATCGGCGGATCGTGCGACAGCCCGCCCGAACCCACGATCAGCACCCTTTCGGGGCAAGCGGCCGCCCAGCGGCCCACCGCCGCACCCAGTGCGCGCACGCGCGCCATCGTCGGCCGCGGCGCCAGGGCGCAGTTCACGAAGATCGGGATCATGCGCGTCAGCGGAACCTTGGCCGACAGCAACTCGATCGGCTGCGCCGCGCCATGATCCACGTCCATGCGGTAAGAGATCGCGACATCCACGCCTTCCTTCAGCGTGTGCTCGGCGCAGGACAAGGCCCGGTTCTCGGGAATGTCGAGCTTGCCCGCCACGGTTCCGAAATCGCCGACCGAGGCGCCATCTATGCCGACGCAGAAAGACGGCAGGAGCTTGTAGAAAAACCCGTTCACATGGTCGGGATAGAATACGACCACCAGATCCGGCTCGGCTTCGGCGACGTAGTCGGCCGCCTTCTCGATCGCCTCCCAGAACCGCTTCTCGGAATCCGGTGCCGCGCGATTGCGATCCATGATCGGGCTATGCGACATGCAGACGCTTCCGACGATCATCTTTGCCTCCCCCCTCTCTCTGATTGGCGGCCGCGCTCGCCATACCTGGTCAGGCGACACCGCTGTGTGCCGGGCAAGGCTCGCCACCAGCCATCCGACACACAGGAAATGACGCCCACCTTGAAACTCCGCAACGAAGCGCTCAATATTGTTCACAGATCGAACACGGGGATCCGATGACCGAACGACCCGCGAACGAGACCGCCTCGCCCTACAAGGAGATCCGCGCGGTGACGCGGGCCTTCGATCTGCTCGAGGCCGCGGGCGACCTGGGATGGGCGAAAGTGGGTGAGCTTGCCACCTATACCGGCATCGACCGTGGAACGCTCTACAGGCTGATCCACACGCTCGAGTTGAAGGGCTACCTGGTGCGCCGCGCCGAGGATGGCGCCGTGTCGCTCACCGGGCGCATCCTTCAACTCGGCGACGGCGTCCGCCACGAAGACGTCGCCACCCAGGTGATGTCGCAGGTTCTTCGCGAACTCACTGCTCAGGTGATGTGGCCAAGCGATTTCGCCACGCCGGTGGCCGGCCGCATGGTGATCCAGGCCTCGAGCCACAAGTACAGCCCCGTTTCCATCCACCGCCGGCTGGTGGGCAAGACAAGGCCGCTTCTGCGGTCGGCGCTGGGGCTTGCCTATCTCGGCGCGCTCGGCCGCGCGGAGATGGAGCGCACCCTCGATGTGGCGTGCCGGATCGGCACGCTCGACGCGCAGGATATGGCGGTTATGGCCAATCTGGATCGCCGCCTCGAAGAGATGCATCTGCGCGGCTACGCCTCATCGGTGGGGCTGGTCGAGGCGAATATCAGCGCCATCGCGCTGCCGGTCAGGCTTGGGCGAAAGCCGATCGGCGCCGTCAACATCGCCTTCTTCCGAAGCGCGATGTCGCCCGCCGAAGCCGCCTCGACCTGCCTGACACCGCTTCGTGAATGCATTGCCCGGGCCGAGGCCGCGATGCAGACGCGGTCCTGAGGCCGGAACCAAGCGGGCGTTCACCAGGCGAATACTTTACATTTTGCGCTGCGGGAATCCTGCGGGAACCTCTAGCTCTCTGGAATTGTGGCATGGCGTGCGCGAGAGTTGCGCTCTCGCCCGTGCGTGTGCTGTCACCACAAATCAGACACCACCAGCACTACATCAACGTAGGGAGGACTAGATGTACTTTGCCACGATTTCCCGCCGACTCGCGGCGGCTGCCTTGGGCGTTGCCCTGTCGGCCACCGCTTATTCCCCCGTCCTTGCACAGGACGTCACGCTTCGCTTCGCCAGCTTTCCCGGCCCGACCAACTTTCTGAATACCGGCATTTTCGAGCCGTGGTTCAAGAAGCTCGAAGACGAATCGGGCGGGATGCTCAAGGTCGAGTTCCTCACCGGCGGCTCGGCCGCCGCGCCGGACCAGGTGTTCGATTCGGTCGAAGCGGGCCTGATCGACATCGGCTGGAGCATAAGTTCCTACAATCCCGGTCGTTTTCGTGCCGCAAGCGTCACCGAACTTCCGCTGCTCGGCACCGGTTCCACGGAAACCTCCGTCGCCATCGCGGCACTTTATGACCAGGGCCTCATCCCGGGTTTCGAAGATGTGAAGGTTCTCGGCATCGCCACCGCCGATATCGCGCGGTTGCACCATTCGGGCGAGATCTCCGGTCTGGCCGACTTCAGGGGGGCAAAGGTGCGCGCCGCGGGCAGTGTTCTTTCGGCCATGATTTCGGCTGTCGGTGGAACCCCGGTCGGGATGCCCGCGCCGTCCATCGCCGAAGCGCTGTCCAGAAACGTCGTCGATGCCGCTGCTGCCGACTGGTTCGCTGTCGAGGGCTTCTCGCTGCTCGACGTGACGCGCACCCATGTGGATATCCCGCTCGGCACCACGCCGGCTTACCTGATCATGAATCAGGATGTCTACGACCGGCTGCCGCCCGAGGTCCGCAAGGTCTTCGACGACAATCCGTCCTCCGCATTCGCCGCCTTCTGGGGCGCGCGCCTCGAGGAAGAGAGCAACCGTGTCCGCAGCGTGATCGAAGCGACGCCGGGCCACCGGATCATCATTCCGACCGACGCCGAACTGGCGGAGTGGAGTGAGACCGCCGACAAGGTGATCGCCGACTGGGTCGAGGCAACGCCCAACGGGGCCGCCGTGCTCGATGCCTATCGCAGCGCAATCGAAACAGCGCGCGCAACACAGTGACGTGCGCATGAAGGTGACGACAACCACCAACATCCCTCCATCCGCAAGGGTGGCAGAAGGGCTGCGTGAAAACGCAGCCCGCCTGCTGGCGAATGTGGCGGGTGTCATGCTGCTTTTTCTGGCGCTGGCCTTCACCCTTGACGTGCTGCTGCGCTGGACGTTCTCGGCACCGATCCTCGGCCTCTACGAGGTTGCCGAACTGGGCTTCGCCGTGGTCATGGCGCTGTCGCTGGTCTGGACCAATGCGCGGCAAAGCCATGTCTCGATGGGGATCCTTGCCCAGATCACCGGCCGTGACGCCGCGCCGCGCCTGGTCGCGTCGGGGCTCACCCTGGTGGTGCTCTGCCTGTTCGTGTGGTTTCTCGTGCGCCATGCCGGGACAAGCGCACGCCGCGGCGAGACGACCCTGGTTCTTGGCCTGCCCGGCGCCCCGTTCTGGAGCGCGGCGGCCGCGGCGATGGTGCTTGCCACCCTGACTCAGCTAGCCGTTTTCGTATCGGAACTCATCGCCTACATGCGCGGCGCGGGCCAGAGGTTGCACGACATGGCTGCGCCGGCCCTGATGGTGGCCGCTGCACTGGCGCTGCTTCTGGTCACGGCGCAATACGCTCCGACGCTCGGCGCGGGGCCGACGATCCTGGCATCCTTCGCCATCCTCTACCTGCTGGCGCTGGCCCATGTGCCGATCGGAGTCGCGCTGGCGCTTGCCGGCCTCGGTGCGGTGCTGTTGCAGATGGGGCTGCGCCCGGCCCTGCTGGTGGGCACCAACAACCTTACCGGAAGCCTTTCCAGTGTGGATCTGGCGGCGGTGCCGCTGTTCCTGATGATGGGCAATTTCGCGATCCGGGCCGGCTTCGCCGACGATATCTTCAAGGCGGCCACGTTGATCTTCGGCCGCATGCGCGGTGGCCACGCCCTGGCGACGTTGATGGGCTGCGGCGGCTTCGGCGCGATCAGCGGCTCCTCGGTTGCCACCACCGCCACGCTTGGCGGCGTCGCCTTCCGCGAGATGCAGACCCGCGGGTATGCACCCACACTTTCCACCGGCAGCATCGCAGCCGGCGGAACCCTCGGTGCCCTGATCCCTCCGTCGGTGATCCTGATCATCTACTGCGTGATAGCGGAAGTCTCGATCGCCCACGCGTTCACGGCCGCGCTCGTGCCGGGAATGCTGGCCCTGGCGCTCTACGCGGCCTCGGTCCTGGTCCAGGTGCGGCTTCGCCCCGAGATTGCGCCGGAGCCCGACGGCAGCGAACGTTTCGCGCCGCTCCATGCCCTGCGCATCGCCTGGCGGCCGATCCTCCTGTTCCTTGCCGTGCTGGGCGGGCTTTATGGCGGTGTCTTCACGGCACAGGAAGCCGCTGCGGTGGGGGCCGGCTTTTCCTTCCTGGCCTGGCTGATTTCAGGCCGCGCCTCGGTCACGGGCATGTTCGAGGCGCTGCGCGATGCGGCCGGCACAAGCGCCGGCCTCTATATTCTGGTCATCGGCGCCAATATCTTCGGCAGCCATCTGAACTTTGCGGGAATGGCCCAGGCACTGGCGGCAGTGATCGACCCCGAGATCCTTCCCGTCTGGGCGGTGCTGGTGCTGCTTGCCGTGATGTATCTGGTGCTTGGCAGCATCTTCGATGCCGTGGCCGCCGTGGTCGTCACCGTGCCGTTCGTGCTGCCGATCATCCTTTCGATGGGCTTCGATCCGATCTGGTGGGGCATCGTCACGCTCACCCTGGTCGAGATCGGCATGATCTCGCCTCCGATCGGAATGAACGTGTTCGTGATGAAGGCGGTCGTGGGCGACCGGGTGAAGATTTCCACGATCTTCCGCGGGGTCATGCCCTTCCTCGCTGCCGATATCTTTCGCATGGTCCTGCTGATCGCATTTCCAGCCATCTCGCTCTGGCTCGTCGAACTCCTGGCATGAGGTGCGGTCGGGATACATCGCCGCCATCCCGTCCTTTCCGACCTGGAACGAGATCATCCGGATGAGCGATCCAGCCCCCCGCACCGCCAACCCCGGCCACCCGCTGAACGCGCTTGCGGGGCCCGCCGCACGCGGCATCGCCGCCCGTGCAGGCGACGCCGTGCTGGCCGCTGCCGCCACCGCTGCGGCGCCGCCTTCACCGGCCCCGCCACGTCATCGCCGAATACGGATCGCTGGTCCGGCAGGCGTTCGGTGCTGACGGACGGGGGCCCTCGATAACTGAACCAGACCAGAGGAGGAAACCTCATGCCCATAGCCGAAATCCTGATCTTCGAGGGGCGCACCGACGATCAGAAACGCAAGATCCTGCGCGAAGTCACCGACGCGCTGGTGCGCTCCATGGATGCAGAGCCCGAGCGGGTGCGCGTGATGCTGAAGGAAATTCCCACCATGCACTACTCCGTGGCCGGCGTGCCCATCGCTGACAGCCGCGCCGCCGGAAAACCGCCGGGGAAGGCATAGGCACGAAAGCCTTCGTCAAACGCTTTGGGCGCAGTCGCTCGAGCTATTCATGGCTCCGCGCCTGCGCCCGGGTTCAATACCCGCGCTCCCTGGTTCTTCGACATGGTTTCGACCGGCTTACCGGTCCTGGAATTCGGGTTTCCGTTTTTCGGAAAACGCCTTCATGGCCTCGGGAAAATCGTGCGCACACAGCAGAACGCTTTGGGCGTCGCGCTCGATATCCAGGGCTTCGAGATAGCTGCATTCCGCCGAGGCCCGCATCACGCGCTTGGCCATCTCGATGCCGAACATCGGATGCGCGGCGATCTCGCGGGCGATCCCGAGCGCGCGTTCCTCGACCTGCGCGGCCGGAACGCACTCTTCCACAACCCGCAGTTCCTTCGCGGTGCGCCCGTCGATCTCGCGGCCGGTGAGCACAAGCATCCGCGCCACCCCCGCCCCGGCGCGCTGCTGCAAAAGCCAGCTCGACCCGGTGTCGGGACAGCCGCCGACGCGGGCGAACACCTCGCACAGGCGCGCATCCTCGGCGGCCACGACGATATCGGCCGACAGGGCAAGGCTCAGACCGGCCCCGAAGGCAACGCCGCAGACCGCCGAAATCAGCGGTTTGCGAAACAGATAGGCCGCGCGGCCGCCATCATGCACACGCTCGACCATGTCGGATGTGGCCCGCGCGCCCCGGGCCACCTCGGTCTGAAAGCCGACCAGATCCCCGCCGCTGCTGAAATGGTCGCCGCCGGTCATGATCACGGCGCGGATCGTGTCGTCGCGTTCGGCCTCGCGCAGATACGCGACCAATTCCTCGACGAACGCGATGCTGTAGGGGTTGCGTTTCGCGGGCTGAAGAAAGCGCAGGATGCCGATGGGGCCGTCGCACTCCAGACGCATCAATTCGATCATGCCGGTCTCCCTCAGGTTCCGGTCCAGACCGGCTCGCGCTTTTCGGCGAAGGCCCTGGGGCCCTCGATCGCGTCATTGCTGGCGTAAACGCCCTTGTGGAGGCGCTTGCCCTCTTCCAGGCCGCCGGCGCAGCCCAGATCCATGGTGGCGCGCACGCTGGCCTTGGCGGCCACCACCGAGAGCGGGGCGGCGCTGGCGATGCGTCTGGCCAGATCCAGCGCCCGCGCGCGCACCGCGTCGGGCGTGTCCTCGAGATAGTTGGTGAACCCGTAATCGTGCAGCCGTTCGATCGGCATCAGATCGCCGGTCAGCACTATCTCCATCAGGATCGGTTGCGGCAGCATCGACAGCGCCGGGGCCGCCCAGGGCGAGCCGCGCCCGATCTTGACCTCGGTGATGCCAACCCTGGTGCCCCTGAGGCCGACGCGAAGATCGCAGTTCAGCGTCAGCATCATGCCCCCCGCCATCAGCGATCCGGTCATGGCGGCGATGATGGGCTTTTTGCATGCGCGCATCGTGTCGTGAAACGGGTCGCGCATTTTCGACAGAATATCGACCCCCTCATCCCGCGCGATCTGCGCGGCTTCCTTGAGGTCCATCCCGGCGCAGAACACGCCGCAATCGGCCGAGGTCAATATTGCCACGCGAATGCTGTCATCGGTGCCGATCCTTTCCCAGGCATCGGCCAGCCCGTTCGTAGCGGCCACGGACAGCGCATTCTTGCGTTCGGGCCGGTTGATGCAGACGGTCGCGATGCCGTCGTCAATCGTCACGTCGATCGGGCTCATGTTTCCTGCTTCGTTTTCTGGAATCGTTTCAATTCGAATGCGCGTCGAGGCCTCCCCCGCGGTTTGAAGGCCGCGGGGGAGTCGATCCTCATTCGACGGTGAACTGCGCCGAGCTTTCCTTGATCACTTCCCACACCACATCGGTATATTCGGCGCTCCAGTCGGTCAGCGGAACCCACGTCGTGCCATCCCACTGTTCGACGCGGGTCTTGCCGCCGCCGCCGTGATCCTCCGGTGTCACCGTCACGGGGGCCATGATGCCATTGCCATCGAAGTCGGAGAGCGATTCAAATGCGGCTTTCATGGTTTCCGGGGTGATCGGCCAGCCATTCTGGACGATCGCGATACGCGCGGCTTCAAAAGCAAGCGAATAGGTCGCGAGCCCGGTATTGTAGTAGACATCGTAAACCAGGCTCTCGGGGCCGCTGCCGGTGCCGTTGGCATAGTAGGTGTCCAGCATCGTCCGGACCATCGGCACGTCCTGGCCACCCGCGACGTTCGTGCCGCGAAGGATGCCCTTGGCCTCTTCTTCGCCGATGTTGCGGATATCGACCTCGTTCATCCAGTTCACCGACAGGTAGCGGTCGATCGGGAAGCCGTTGCGGCGCATTTCCTTGGACGCGACCACATGCCCGCCGGCCAGAAGCCAGCTGATCACATAGTCCGGCTTGTCGCGGCGGATATTGCTCCATGCGCCGGACTGGTCAGACCCCGGCAGCGGAACCGGATAAAGCTCCAGTTGGAAGCCCTCTCTTTCGGCCAGCGTCTTCAGAATCTCGATCGGCTCCTGCCCGAACGGGTAATCAAGATAGATGAAACCGATCTTGGCGTTGCCGAGATCGCCCCCCATCTGCTCCTTGATGAAGGCGACATCGTTAGCCGCCTGCTGCCAGTAGGTCGGGCCCACCGGGAAGACCCAATCGAACACCTCGCCATCCACCGCGTCACCGCGGCCAACGAAGGATTGCAACAGGATATTGCCGTCCTTCATGACGCGCGGCAAAGCCGCGTTGGTAACCGGCGTGGACAGGAAGTAGAAGTTGAAAACACCTTCGCGCTTGAGCTGCTCATAGCATTCCACGCCGCGCTGCGGTTCGTTGCCGTGGTCGCGCACGATGAGTTCGACGGGATGGCCCTCGATGCCCCCGTTGTCGTTGGTATACATCGCAAGATCCTGCGCTGCCTGCGCCACCTGGGGCGAGACGAACGTGTACGACTTGCTGAGGTCGAAGCAGAGTCCGAAACGGATCGGCTCCGCGGACTGGGCGGAGGCGACCGTCGCGCCTGTCGCCAACGCAGCGGCAAGCGCCGCCGCCTTGATGGGCTGTCTGATCTTCATTTCTCTTTCTCCCTTTGGAACAGGTGCGGGGCGATTTCTTGTTTTCCGGACGCGCCGCCCCGCGTTGCACGGCGCCTGCCGGCATCATGCCGTCATTGCCCGTATTTCGAGGAACTTTCCCGGACCACGTCCCAGACGATGTCGGTATATTCCGCGATCCAGTCGGTCTGCGGAACCCAGGTTTCACCATCCCACATCTCGATGCGCGTCCTGCCGCCACCGCCGTGGTCTTCCGCTGTCACCGTTATCGGTGCCATCAGACCATTCGCATCGAAGTCTTCCAGCGATTCGAGGCCGGCCTTGTAGGTTTGCGCCGTGATCGGCAGTCCGTGAAGTTCCGCGGCCTTGCGCGCGGCCTCGAAGATGATCGAATACATCGCCAGGCCGGTGTTGTAGTAGACGTCCTGCGTATTCACCAGCGGACCGGAGCCCTGCCCGGTGTCGTAGAGCTCCCGGATGATTTCCAGGCGCAGGGGCACATCCAGACCGCCCACGACATTCGTGCCGCGCTTGAGGCCGGTGGCCGCCTCGGCACCGATATTGGCAATATCCACTTCGTTCAGCCAGTTGACCGAAATGTACTTGTCCATCGGGATGCGATTGCGCTGCATCTCTTTTGACGCGACGACATGGGCGCCGCCGAGCATCCACGAGATCACGTGATCGGGATTGTCGCGGCGCATCTTCGACCAGGCGCCCGCCTGATCGCTGCCGGGCAGCGGCACCGGGTAGAGCAGAAGCTCGAAGCCCTCCTTTTCCGCCAGCGTTTCGAGAATCTCGATCGGCTCCTGCCCGAACGGGTAATCGAAATAGATGTAGCCGACCTTGACGCCCGCAAGATCGCCATCGTGCAGTTGCTTGATGTAGCCGATATCGTTCGCGACCTGCCCCCAATAGGTCGGGCCGGCCGGATAGACCCATTCGAAAACGGTGCCGTCCACCGCATCGCCACGCCCGACCAGCGACTGCATGAGAATGCGTTCGTCTTCCATCGCGCGCGGCAGGATCGCCAGCGACACCGGCGTCGACAGGGTATCGAACACGAACACGCCCTCGCGGCTCAGCCGCGAGTAGCATTCGATGCCGCGCTGCGGCTCGTTGCCGTGGTCACGGACGATCACCTCGACCGGTTCGCCGCCGATCCCGCCCCTCATGTTGATCAGCTTCGCCAGATCCATCGCCGCCTGCGAGACCTGCGGCGTGGCAAAGGTATAGGCCTTGCTGAGGTCGTAGCAGACGCCAACCCTGAATGGCTCGGCGAAAGCCTGGCTTCCGGATATCAATCCGGCCATCAGCGAAATGGCGGCCAACGCCTTTGTAACCTGTTTCATCACGTCCTCCCTGAACACTCTCGATTTGGAACCTCAGCTCAGCCAGCGCTTGCGCCGGCTGTAGTGCTTGACGTTGTGGAAATCGGTGCCTTCTCCGCCGCCAAGATAGAATTCCTGGATGTCGGAATTCGATTTGAGGGCCTCGGCCGTGCCGTGCATCACGACGCGGCCGTTCTCGATCAGATAACCTTCCGAAACGATCTCCAGCGCCGCCAGGGCGTTCTGTTCCACCAGCAGGACCGACAGGCCCTGCTCATGGTTGATCTTCTGAAGGATGCCGAAGATTTCCTCCACCAGGAATGGCGCAAGTCCAAGGCTCGGCTCGTCCAGCATCAGCAGGCGCGGCTGGGTCACCAGCGCCCGGCCGATGGCAAGCATCTGCTGCTCGCCGCCAGACAGATAGCCCGCCTGCGAATTGCGCCGCTCGGCGAGGCGGGGGAAATAGGTGTAGATCTTTTGCTTTTCCACATTCAGCGCCGATCGGGACATTCCCATCGGTGCGGCTGCGGTCAGGTTCTCGTCCGGAGTCAGATGTTCGAAGACACGCCGCCCTTCGATGACGTGACAGATCCCCATGGCAACGCGGTTCTGTGCAAGCATTTCGGTGATATCCGTGCCTTCGAACCGGATTTCCCCCCGACTGATACGCCCGCGTTCGGCCTTCAAAAGACCGCTGATCGCTTTCAGGGTTGTGCTTTTTCCGGCTCCGTTCGAACCCAGAAGCGCGATCATCTCGCCCTCGGGAACCTGAACCGAAACACCCTTTATCGCCAGCATCACGTTGTCATACAGCACCTCGACACTGTTCATCGACAGAATGGCCGGGGCTTCGACGTTTTCCTGCATGGGCATATCCGTTCACTTTCTCATCTGATCGAAGGGCCAGACCATCAGATAATCCCTGATGTTGCCGTAGAGCTTTCCGAGACCGAGTGGTTCGATCAGAAGAACGATGACGATCAGCGCGCCGTAAACGGCATTCGGGATGTGGGCGAGCGTTTCGACATTGATCTGCATCCCGAGCGACTGGCTTGCCGTGACGACAAACGCGTTCACCAGCCCCGGCACGAGCAGGATCAGGGCAACCCCGAAATAGGATCCGATGATGCTCGACAATCCGCCGACGATCACCATCGCCAGCACCTGGATCGACACGTTCACCGAGAACTGTTCCGGGGCCGCGAGGAAGAAGAAGGTCGCAACCAGCAAGGCGCCGCTGACGCCCGCGATGAACGACGATGTCGCGAAGGCCAGGATCTTGTAGTAGAAACTGTTCACGCCCAGGATCGCGGCGGCAAAGTCCTTTTCCCGCACGGCGACCAGGGCGCGCCCCAGCCCCGTGCGCTTGAGGTTCAGCATGAAGATCGTCACCAGCACGCACCATCCGAAGGCGACGTAATAATAGCCGGCATCGGAGGTGATCTCCTGCCCCAGCAGCGCCAGCGTCGGCGACTGGAGCGAGGCATGCGAGCCCCCCGAAATCGCCGGCGTATGGTTCAGCACCCAGTCCATCACGAACTGCATCGCCAGCGTCGTGAGCGCGAGATAGAGGCCTTTCACCCGCAGGGCGGCAAAGGCGAACAGGCTGCCGATCACCGACGATGCCAGCCCGCCGATGATCAGCGCGAATTCCCAAGGCACCCCGAACCGCGCGGCGTGAATCGCCGAATAGGCGCCGACGGCCATGACCGCGGCATAACCCAGATGAAGCTGCCCGGCCCATCCCGTCACCAGGTTCAGCCCCAGGGCCGCCGCCGTCCAGATCAGCCAGGGCAGCATGTAACTGTTCAGGTAAAGCGACGGGATGATGAACGGTGCCGCCAGTCCGAACAGAAGGAAGAACACCGCCAGGTTCCGGTCGGCCGGAACCGTGAACATGCGGCTGTCCGAGGCGTAACTGGCGTGATGGACACCGGAAAGTCGATAGAACATCGCCTAGACCCTTTCGATGTCGTGACGGCCGAACAATCCGTGCGGACGGATCATGACGGTCAGGATGAGAACCGCCGCGACGATGAGCTCACGGCTGCCGCCGCCGACGAGCGGGTCGAGAAAGTCGGCTCCGACATTTTCCACGATGCCGAGAATGATCCCTGCGAGAACCGCGCCGAGAATGCTGTCGAGCCCGCCCAGAACGGCCACCGCCAGGCCCTTGAGCAGCAGCAGCGACAGCGCCTGATCGACACCCTGAATCTCGCCCCAGATGACACCTGCCGCGACGGCCACGACCGACGCCAGCGCCCAGGACAGCCCGACGCCGCGTTCGACCGATATCCCGACCGACCACGACGCCATGTAATCATCCGCGATCGCCCGCAACTTGATCCCGGTCCGGGTTCGAAAGAACAGCATGAAGGCGACAAACAGCGCCAGCGCAACGCCGGCGCCGACGAGGTGGATGCGACTTATGAAGATGTCGCCCAGGAAAAACGGTTCATAGCTGACCCCCAGCTCCATCGAACGCGACGTCCCGCCCCAGATCGCAAGCGTCGTGCCCCGCAGGAAAATGTCGAGGCCAAGCGTCAGCATCAGGATCATCACCACCGGACGGCCGGCGAGGCGGCGCAGCGCAACACGCTCGATGCCGAAACCCAGTCCGAACATGATGACCGCGGCAAGCGGAATTGCCAGCCAGAGCGGCATCCCCGCGTCGCGCGCCAGGGCCAGAACCACATAGGCCCCAACCATCGTCAGCCCGCCCTGCGCCAGATTGGGCACCGAGGATGCCTTGTAGATCAGCACAAGGCCGATGGCGAAAAGTGAATAGAGCAGACCCGTCAGGGCACCGTTGATCGCAAGCTCTGCGAGAAATACCCAATCCATTCAAACCTCCCTGATGGGAAGGCTTCTTTCGACCTTCCCTGTTTCCCCGGTCTCGTAGCTCACCAGCGCGCTCACATGAACCTCGCTCGAACCGTCGTAGAGTGCCGCGATAACGTCGGCATAGCGTTCCTGAACGACCTTGCGACGCAGTTTCCGGGTTCGCGTGATCTCACCATCGTCCGGGTCGAATTCTTTCGGCAGGCTGACGAAACGCTTCATGCGCAGCGGCTCGGGGATGACCTTGTTGACCCGCTGGAACGCCTCGCGCAGAAGCTCGGCCACCTCGTCGCGCTGCGACAGATCCGCATAGGAAACGTAGGGCACGCCATGCACCTCGGCCCAGTGCCCCACCGATTCGAAATCCACGCAGACCATCGCGGTCAATTCATCCAGTCCGGCGCCGATCACGGCGGCGTCCTTGATGTACGGGCTGAATTTCAGCCGGTTCTCGATATAGTTGGGCACATAGCGTTCGCCGCCGGCCGTGTGCATGACCTCGGACACGCGCCCCAGAACGACAAGGTGTCCGTCATCCTCGATATAGCCGGCGTCGCCGGTATGCAGCCACCCGCCCTGAAGCGCCTCGGCGCTCGTTTCGGGCTTGTTGAAGTAGCCGCTGAAAACGCTCTCCGAGCGCAACAGGATCTCGCCATCATCGGAGATCTTCACCTCGACACCCGGCGCCGGCTTGCCAACCGTATGAAGGCGCACCTCGTCCGGGGCCTGGATTGCGCTGATCGCGCTGATCTCGGTCTGTCCGTAGAACTGGCGCAGCTTGATTCCCAGGGCGCGATAAAAGACGAAGGTGTCTTCGCCGATCGCCTCGCCGCCGCTGAACGCATTCTTCAGGCGGCTCATGCCGAACTGATCCTTGATCGGGCCGAAGACAAGCGCCTCGCCCAACAGTCGGCCCAATGGCTCCAGCAGGCCGCCGCTCTTGCCGTTCAGCTTGCGTGTTTCGGCGGCAATCGCCCGGTCCATGAAGAAGTGATAGAGCCACTTCTTCAATGGGGTTGAATCCTCCATTCCCACCTGGATCGTCGTCAGCATCTGGTCCCAGCTTCGGGGGGCCGCCAGATAGAACGTCGGCGCGATTTCGCGCATGTCCCGAACGACCGTTTCCTGCCGCTCCGGCACGTTCACGGTAAACCGCAGCAGGACCGCCGCCGCGACGGTGATGGCGTAATCGCCCACCCAGGCCATCGGCAGATAGGCGAGGATTTCCTCTTTCTCGTCGAATGCCCCGGCGGCATGACCGTTGTGCGCCGCGGCCAGAACATTCTTCTGGCTCAGAACGATGCCCTTCGGCTTGCCGGTTGTCCCCGAAGAATGCAGAAAAATGGCCGGATCGTCGGGCTTTGTCCGATGCAGCAGTTCTTCGCGCCGCTGCGGATCCTCGTTGAGGTGGTGCCGACCGACCTCGATCAGATGATCCCAGGACATGAGGCCATCGACCTCATAGAACCCAAGTCCGCGCGCTTCGTCATAGATGATGTGGGCGATGCCGCCAGCGCCGGCTTCCTTCAGCTCGAGGATCTTGTCCACCTGCTCCTGATCTTCCGCGATGGCCGCGACGATCTCGACCTCGCCAAGAAAATGCTGAAGCTCTTCAATCGTCGCCCCCGGATAGGCAGGCATCGCATAGCCCCCAAGCAGCGCAACCGCCAGCATCCCGCCGTAAAGCCGGGCGCGGTTGTCGCCCAGGATCAGCACGGCCTTTCCCGGCGCGACACCAAGCTGTTCAAGACCGGCCGCGCATTCGAGAACCTCTTCGGTGTAATCGGCCCAGGTGGTTTCCTTCCAGATGCCGCGTTCCTTTTCGCGAACCGCAATATCCGCCCCGTACCTCGACGCGTTCCGCGCCAGCAAGGCGCCGAGCGTCTCGCTGGTGGAGATATCCGATGTTGCCCCTTCAGCCATGCGACCCTCCGATATATGCCTCGATGACCCTCGGGTTCTTCACGACGTCCTTTGGAATGCCACTGGCGATCATTTCGCCGTAGTTCAGCGCCAGCATCCGGTCGCAAATGCCGACGATGACATCCATGTGGTGCTCGATCAGCAGAACGCTGACGCCGCGTTCGGCCCGCGCGTCGAGAATGAAGCGCGCCATATACCCCTTCTCTTCCTGGTTCATGCCGGCCATCGGCTCGTCGAGGATCAGCATCTGCGGCTCGGCCACCAGTGCGCGGGCAAGCTCGACCCGCTTTTTCAGCCCGATCGGAAGCCCGTCGACCATCTCGTGCCGGATGCTCTCGAGTTGCAGAAACTCGATCACCTCCTCGACGATCATGCGGTTCTCGATTTCTTCCCGCCGGGCGGCCCACCAGTAAAGCGCGGTGCGCAGAACGCCGGGATTCATGTGGATGTGCCGACCGAGCAGGATGTTGTCGAGAACGCTCATCCCGTTGAACAGGGCAAGGTTCTGGAACGTCCGCGCGACCCCGAGCTTTGCAACCTTGTGGGGTGCGGTGCCGGTGATGTCCTTTCCCGCCAGCCGGACGGTTCCCGCGTTTGGCGGGTAGAACCCGGTGATCGCGTTCGTCAGCGTTGTCTTGCCACTGCCATTCGGACCGACGAGGCCGAAAATTTCCCCCGGTCGAATGACAAGATCCACCCCCGTGACAGCGACGATGCCGCCGAACCGGCGCTCGATCCCGCTGCACTCCAGTATCGCCCCTTCACCGGCACCGATTGCTGATCTGCTTTTTGTCGCCATCTGGACCCTGTTGTCTTGAATGGTTTCGTCGCGCATGTCAGGCGATCCGGAAGTAATCCGGCCGCCCTGTTGGCCAGGGGTCCCCCCACAATTGCTGCCCGCCGTCGATGTTCAGAACTTCACCGGTAACGAATTTTCCCGAATCGGCCGCCATATAGACAACGCCTTCGGCGACGTCCCATTCGTCCCCCGCGTGCCGCATCGGGTTCGAATCCTGAAAGGTTGCCGCGCCATCCTCGGGATAGCGGCTGAATCCGGTGCTCTCGCAACAGCCCGGTGCCACGCAGTTCACACGGATGTCATGCGGCGCCCACTCCACCGCGACCGACTTCGACAGGTATATCACCCCCGCCCGGGCCGCACAGGTATGCGCGATGCCGGGCATGCCGCGCCAGATGTCGGCCACGATGTTCACGATCGCGCCGGGCTGCCTGTGGGCAACCCAGTGGCGCGCGGTGGATTGCATCATCCACCAGGTGCCGTTGAGGTTGGTGTCGATGACCGCGTTCCAGCCCTTGGGCGAGAATTCCAGCGCGGCCTGCGGAAACTGGCCGCCCGCATTGTTCACCAGAACGTCGATCGCCCCGAATTCCCGGTTCACCGCACCGACGAAATCCTCGACCTGTTCGGGATCCCGGATGGTCATGGACCTGGCAAAGACCGTGGCGCCCAGGCTTTCGAGGAACGCGCTGGCCGACTCCAGCTTTTCCGCGTCGCGTCCATTGATTGCGATGTTGGCACCCAACCGGGCGAACAGCGTCGCAATCGCCAGCCCCAAACCACCACCTGCGCCGGTGACAACGGCGGTCTTGCCCGCGAACAAATCGCTTGCAAAAACCGTCGGGCGTGCTGCCAGGTCTTCTCGCGAAGACCCGAACCGCGCCTTGTTCATGACGCTTCCTCCCTGTGCCCCATTCGGGTTCGTTGGGGATAATCTAACGTGCGTTAGAAAAATAATCAAGACAAGAATGCGCGAGGCTCCGCCCCGTCACTCCGGCTCAGTAAGTCCTTGCAATACCGAGCGCTTTTCCCGCGATGAACGACAGAAGCATCTGGGGCGTCACGGGCACGATGCGAAACAGCAGCGCTTCCCTTACCGGACGCTCCACATGATATTCCCGGGCGTATCCAAACCCGCCAAGGGTAATCTGCGCGGCTTCGGTCGCCTTGACCGCGGCATCTGCGGCCAATAGCCAGAGCATGTCGCGCAAAAGTGGGAACCGGTTTTGCGCTTCTCGGACATGCGAAATCAGAAGGTTGGAGTGGGTCGCGTGCATGCGAATGAACGCGATCCGCTCTAGGCGGCGTTGGCTTCCACTCCGCACGCCTCTCCCGAATCGTAGAGGGCGGCGGCATGCATCACCATGAGATTGGCGGCTTCCACCCGCGCCCAGGCCTGCGCCAGCGGATGCTGAACGCCCTGGTTCCGGCCGAATATGTTCATGTGAATCGCAGAGGCTCGGCTGGCACCCGCCCCCGAGTCGCGATTTCCTTCTGATCGTCCGTCATCCGAAAGGTCACTCTGTTTCCCCCTCTCCGCCCAGACCGACAAGCCCGGCCTCATGCAAAGCGGTAATGCGTTCATCCTCAAAACCAAGATCGCGCAGGATGTTGCGGGTGTCCGCCCCCGGCGCCCGCCCCAGCCAGCGAACTTCGCCGGGCGTGGCGCTCAGATGCGGAACCGGGCCGATCACCTGCGTCCGCTCGCCGTCGACCGACACGATGTCGCCGCGATGGCGTATCTGCGCGTTCGTCGTGATCTCCTCCACGCTCAGCACCCGCGCGGCAACCGCGTCATGACGGGCGAATTCGGCCTCGACCTCGGCAAGCGTGCGCTGCGTGACGAAATCGTTGATGGCATCGAAGACCACGGCCATATGCTGCGACATCAGGGCGAGGGTCGCGAAGCGCGGGTCATCGGCCAGAGCGTTTCCACCTACCGCCCGCAGCAGCCGCTGCGCCGTCTCCGCGCTGCCCGCGGAAACGGTCAGCCACACCCCATCAGAGGTGCGGAACATGCCCCCCGGCGCAAAATCCATCGGCTGGCGCAGCCCGTTCCGCCGGGGCGAGAGGTTGGCGCCCGTCAACGCGGGAACCGGATAATCCATCAGCCGAAGCAGCGCCTCGAACACCGCAAGATCGACAACCTGGCCGCGCGCGATCCCCTTTTCCCGGGCAAACAGCGCGATCATGATCCCCAGGGCGCCCATCAGCCCTGTCGTGCTGTCGGCCGCCGGAAACCCGGGATGCATCGGCGGCCCGTCGGCAAAGCCGGTCAGATGGGCGAGACCGCTCATCGCCTCGGCGGCGCGCCCGAACGCGGGCACGTCCCGCATCGGGCCCTCCTGCCCGTAGCCCGACACCCGCAGGATCACCAGATCCGGGTTCCACTCGTGCAGGGTTTCCGGCCCGACCCCCGCCCGCTCAAGCACCCCGGGCCGGAAGTTTTCGACAAGCACGTCGGCACCTTCCACCAGCCTGCGCAGGATGTCCCGGCCTTCATCCGACTTCCAGTCGAGGCTCAGAATCCTCTTGTTGCGGCCCAGCGTCTTCCACCAGGCGCCAACCCCGTCGTCCGCCCTTGGCCCGAGGTCGCGCATCATGTCGGTGCGGTCGGGGGCCTCGATCTTGACGACATCCGCCCCGAAATCGGAAAGCAGGGCAGCCGAAAGCGGCCCGGCGATGACATGCCCGAGTTCGATGATCTTCAGGTGATGAAGTGGGCCCGCCATCCGCTCTCCACGCCAACAATCGAACACATGTTAGATTATTAGCGTCGTGGCGGACAAAGCTCAAGACATGAGACGATGACGTGCGAGTTCCGCGCGCGGCAGCATGTCTTGTGCCGATCCCGCGAAGACAGCGCCACGGCAGGCCATGCGGTTCATGGCGTGCCGTGGCGGTGGCTGGACCGTGGCATCAGGGCAATCGGGTTCCCGGAGCCATGCCGCCCAGCGCCGTCGCGCAGCTACGCGCGGTACGGATCGGCCGCCTCGAGCGCGGCGCGATGGGCCGGATCGGCGATCGCGATGATGTCGTGCACGCGCTGCGCCTGCGAACGGCCGCGCAGATCGGCAACCCCATGCTCGGTGACGATGACATCCACCGCCGAACGGCAGGTGGTGACGCAATGGCCCGAAAGCGATGCAACGATACGGCTGGCGCCCGAGGGCTGGGCCGTCGACGGAAGTGCGATGACCGAAAGGCCGCGCTCGGCCGCAGCCGCGGCGTGCATGTAGTCAAGCTGCCCTCCGATGCCGCCCACATAGCGCCCGCCCGCCATCTCGGCATTGACCTGGCCGTGGATATCGACCTCCAGCGCAGAGTTCACCGCGACAAGGCTCGACAGGCGCGACAGCACGCCCGCGCCGTGGGTGGTCGCGATCGGGTGCAGTTCGACGGCGGGATTGTCATGCAGGAAATCGCGCAGACGACGACTGCCGATCGCCACCCCGCCGACAGACCGGCCCGCAAGCACTTCCTTGCGCGCGTTGGTGACGACGCCCTTCTCGACAAGGTCGACCAGATCGTCCGTCAGCAGGCCCGAATGGACGCCAATGTCACGATGGCCGCCAAGCGCGCGCAGCATTGCCGTAGGCACCCCGCCGATGCCGTATTGCAGGGTTGCGCCATCCTCGATGAGCGCGGCAAGGTGGGCGGCGATCGCCTCCTCCACCGGCCCCGGAGATGCAGCCGGCTGCCATGGCGGCGGGTCGTCGGATTCGACGATGATGTCGATTTGCGACATGTCCAGCGGGCGGTCCATCCTTGACCATGGCACATGCGGATTGACCTCCGCGATCACCAGCCGCGCGTTGGCCATGGCGTATGGCAGCAGGTCGTTGCAGAAGCCGAGGCTGTGGCTGCCGTCCCGTCCGGGGGGGCTCAGTTGCACGAAGACCACGTCACAGGCCACCTTGCCCGAGGCCAGAGCCTTGGGCAGGGCCGAATACAGCATCGGCACCACGTCGAGAACCCCGGCCTTGTGCAGGCGGCGGGCGGCGTTCATGGCACCGAAGCTGGAAAAGGCGATCTGGCCCCGAGCGGCCGCATCGAGCGTATCTCCAAGGGCCACGCCGATGAACGCGCCGATGCCGCCAATGCGCTCGGCCTCGTCGATCAGCCGCCTGACAAGGCCGATGGGCGCGGCCAGCGCCTGCCCCCAGATCACGCCGTCGCCCGGCCGCAGAAGCGTCTCGAGTTCCAGCGTGGCAAGATCGGCGCTGCGCGGCGGCATCAGGCGTGCTCCGGCAGGCGTATCGCGCCCCGCGCCAGGAGATCCGCGGCCTCGCTGTCGGTAAAGCCGATCGTGGACAGGATCGCGGCGCCATCGGCGCCCAGCGCCGGGGCGGGCGTGCTCTTGCGGGCGACACGCCGGCCGCTGGCGATCACCGGAAACGGCAGCGCGGCGTTCTCGCCCTCGCCTGTATGCAGCGCGCGCGCCCGTGCGTGGTCGGTGCGCAACGCCTCCTGGTTGGTGACGCACACCGTTGCCGGGACATCGTAACGGTCGAGATATGACACCCAATCCGCCGCCGGTCGGCCGGCGAACATCGTGTCGAGGATCGACATCAGGCGCTCCGCGTTTGCGGCGCGCCCGGCTTCCGTTGCGAATGCCGCCTCGCCCAGTTCCGGCGCGATCTTGCCGGTCGCGGCCACAAGGTTGTCCCAGAACTTCTCCTCCACCACGGCCAGCGCCAGCATGCGTCCGTCGGCGCAGCGGAACAGGTCGTTCCCCGGATAGAGGTGCTCGGTCGAATCGGGATCTGTGGTGAAACCGAAGCGGACGGCGCTGGCGAAAAGCACCGCTTCATAGAGGCTCATGTCCAATGTGGCCGCGACGGCGCGCCGGTCGCGTTCGTGCAGCGCGGCCAGAATGGCGATCGCCGCGAAGGCGCCGCCGGCTATGTCGGCGACCGGCAGCGAGCCGCGGCTGGGCGGATGGCGAAGCTGGCCCTTCATGGCCAAGCCGCCCCCCATGGCCACGAAGGCCAGGTCGTGGCCCGCCTTCGCGCGCAGCGGGCCGGTCTGGCCGAAGCCCGACAGCGAGCAGCAGACCAGACGCGGATTGATCGCCTGAAGCGTTTCCGCGTCGCAGCCCAGCCTGGCGGCCACGCCCGGGCGAAACCCTTCGATCGCGACGTCGCCATAGGCGGCGAGGCGCCTGACGACGGCGGCGGCTTCGGGCACCTTGAGGTCGAGCACGATGCTTTTCTTGTTGCGGTTGGCCCCGGCGAAGATGGCACTTTTCATGTGGCGGGCATAGTCGCCGCCGGGCGCCTCCACCTTGATCACCTCGGCGCCGAGATCGGCGAAGATCTGCGTCGCCAACGGCCCCGGCAGAAGCATCGAAAAATCGATGATCCTGACCCCCTTCAGCGGCGCCCAGTCGTCATTCGTTTCGCAGTCCATGCCAATCCTCCGCTGGCGATCGCATGTCGTTCGCGGCGCGGTTCGGCTTGCCGAATTGGCGCGTTGACACCGTGTTGGTGATCGCCTATTGTTCGTGTAAACGTACTTCGTGCGAATATACGTCTATCACCATCGTCACGGGCGACGCAAGCGTGCCGTGACGGCATTGCAGGGAGAGGCAGGAATGGCGGGGCTGTGGTTTGAGGAATTCGAGGTCGGTCAGGTGTTTGAGCACGAGCTTTCCCGCACCGTGACGGAAGCCGACAATATGTGGTTCAGCAATGCAACGCTGAACACGCAACCTCTGCACATCGATTTTCACAAGGCCGCCCAGAGCGAGTTCGGCAAGCCCCTCGTCAACAGCCTGTTCACGCTCGGACTGGTGATCGGAATGTCCGTGACCGAGACCACGCTCGGCACCACCGTCGGCAACCTCGCCATGACCGACATCAATTTTCCGCGGCCGGTCTTCCATGGCGACACGCTGCGGGCGCGCACCACCATCCGCAGCAAGCGCGAAAGCAAGTCGCGGCCCAACGACGGCATCGTGGTGTTCTACCACGAAGGCATCAACCAGCACGGCGACGTGGTGCTGGACTGCGTGCGCACCGGGCTGATGCGGAAGCGCCCGGCCTGAGCGTCTCGCCCCGGATGCGACCGGGGGCGTCTGCCGGAGAACGCTGACAGCACCCCCCGCTGGATCGCCACGGCAAGCGGGGGGTTGGCGCATGCCGGCACACAGCGTCAGACGGTGGCCGCCTCGGTTCCCGAACCGTTCGGCGCGTTCTCCGGCTTCGGAGGACGAATGCGGAAGAGAAGCGCATACAGCACCGGCACGGCGACAAGGGTCAGCACCGAGGCAAACGCCAGCCCGCCCATGATCGTCACCGCCATCGACGCGAAGAAGGCATCCGGCAACAGCGGGATCATGCCGAAGATCGTCGTTCCCGCGGCAAGCACCACCGGGCGCAGACGGCTGACCGAGCCGTCGACCACCGCCTTGTAATCCGGCACACCCTCGGCCCGTTGCAAGTCGATCTCTTCGACCAGGACGATCGCGTTCTTCATCAGCATCCCCGAAAGCGACAGGAAGCCGAGCAGCGCCGTGAAGGTAAACGGCAGCCCCGTGAACAACAGCCCCAGCACCATGCCCGTCACCGACATCGGCACCACGAGCCACAGGATGAGCGGCTGGCGGACCTTGTTGAACATCAGGATCGAAATCGTCAGCATGACGAGGAAACCCAGGGGAAGCTGCTTGCCAAGGCTTTCCTGCGCCATCTGGGCACTTTCGAACTCGCCGCCCCATTCCATCGAATACCCGTCGGGAAGCGGGATCGCCTCGATCTCGGCCCGGACGCTTCGGAAGGCTTCATCCGCGGTCAGGTCGCCGCGGGCACCGCCCAGGGCGGTGATCGTCCGCTCGCGGTCGCGCCGGTGGATGAGCGCCTCGACAAGGCGTGTCTCGAAACGTTCCACAAGGTTGGACATGGGAACATAGGCCCCTGCCCCATCGGACCACACCGACAGGTCGCGGATCCGGTCAACGCCGTCGCGCTCGCTCTCGGGCAGCCGAAGAAGGATCGGGATCACCTCGTCGCCCTCGCGCAATTCGCCCACACGCAAGCCCGAGGTTCCATAACGGATGGTGTCGGCGATCGCGCTGCGCGTGGCGCCGGACAGCCGCATGCGCGATTCATCGACGACGGGTTCGATGAGTATCTCGCGCTGGCGCCAGTTGGTGCGCGGATTGGTGATCGTGCCGGCCTGCTCGAAAATCCGTGTCGCATCGTCCGCGAGCTGGCGCAGGATGACCGGATCTGGCCCCGAGAAACGAACGGCAACATCCGCACCGGCCGGCGGTCCGAACACGATCTCTTCGACGCGGATCAGCGCGTGGGGAAACTGGGCGGGCAGATCCCGGTTGAGCCGGCCGGCGATGGACGGGATCGCCTCGGCGTCGGCAACCCGGACGATAAGCTGGCCATAGCTGTCATCCGCCTGCTCGGGGTTGTAGGTCAGCATGAAGCGGCTTGCCCCACGCCCCACCAGGGTCGTCACGTCCGTCACGCCGTCCTCTGCCAGAAACATCTGTTCCAGCCGTCGCATCTCACGGTCGGTGACGTTGATGTCGGTGCCCTGCGGCATCTGGAACTCGACATAGAAGATCGGGGTGTTCGATGCCGGGAAAAAGGCCTGCTTGACCTGCCCGAAGGCCATCACCGACCAGACGGTGATCCCCACGATGGTCAGCACGACCGGCACACGCATGCGCAGCGCCGCCCAGAGAAACCCGCGATAGACGCCATAGAACGCGCCCTTGTAGGGATCGTCCGAGAATTCTTTGGGGGCCTTGAGCAGCAGCTTGCCAAGATAGGGCGTGACCGTGACGGCCAGAACCCAGCTCAACAGCAACGAGATGGCGATCACCGCGAAAAGCGAGAACAGGAACTCGCCCGTGGCATCCGGCGACAGGCCGATCCCGGAAAAGGCCATGATCCCGATCACGGTCGCCCCAAGCAGCGGAAACGACGTGGCGCCTTCCGTTTCCGCGGCGGCGTCTTCCGCGCTTTTCCCGCGCGCCATGCCGATCACCATCCCCTCGGCGATGACGATGGCGTTATCCACCAGCATCCCCATGGCGATGATCAGGGCGCCCAGGCTGATCCGTTCCATCTGGATCCCGAAGACCGACATGAAGAACAGCGTGGCGAAAACGGTAAGCGCGAGGGTCGCGCCCACCACAAGGCCCGCGCGCCAGCCCATGGTCAGCATCAGCGCCCCGATGACGATGGCGACCGACTGCCCGAGGCTGATCAGAAAGCTCGAGACAGCCTGATCGACAACGACGTGCTGTTCGTAGATCGGGGTGATCTCGACCCCCTCCGGCAGCGCGGCCCTCAGCTGGTCCATCCGGGCCGAGACCGCCTTGCCGACCTCGACGACATTTCGGTTCGTCAGCGCCGAAACCCCGAGGGTGAAGGCCGCGGTTCCGTTGTGCCGGATCACCTGGCTGGGCTGTTCCGCCTCGTCGCGGGTGACATGGGCGATGTCATGGACCGCCACCTGCCCGACCTCTCCGGCCACGCCAAGCCGCAGTTCCTCGATCCCTTCCGGGGTCACATACCCCGGCGGCACCGACAGGCCGATCCGGGCAGGATCCTCGGTGACCTCGCCATTCGCGAAAACCTGGTTCTCGTCGGTCAGAACGCCCAGAACCTGTGTCGGCGGAAGGCCCAGTTCCGTAAGCCGTGCGGACGGAACCGTGATGTTGATCACCTCTTCGGTGATGCCCTGAACCTCGACCTTGGCAACACCGTCGACTGTCACCAGCCCAAGCCGCAATCGCGTGGCCAGATCGCGCTGCTCGCGCGGGCTCAGACCGTCGGTTGTCACCGCGTAGAACATGCCGTAGACGTCGCCGAAATCGTCGTTGATGATCGGCGGCCTTGCCCCGGCGGGAAGCTCTCCGGCCACATCGCTGATGCGGCGGCGCATCTCGTCCCAGACCTGCGGGATCTCGTCCGGCCCGTAGGTCATCTCGATCTCGACGGTGATCTGCGCCATCCCCGGCATCGACTTGGATTCGACCCGGTCAAGCTGCTTCATCTGCTGCAGCGCATCTTCGATGACGTCCGAGACCTCTTCTTCAACCTCGACGGCCGTGGCGCCGGGATAGGGCACGAAGACGAGCGCGGTCTTGAGCGTAAAGCTCGGGTCTTCAAGGCGACCGACCGTGTTCAGCCCCCAATACCCGCCCACAAGGCAGAAGATGATGGCGAGCCAGACCGCCACGGGGCGCTGGATGCTTGCGCGCGAGATGCTGAGTGTCATGAATCGCTTCTTGTCTTGCCAAAGGAACGGGATCAGAGCCCCGAAACCGCCACTGCCTGATTGTCTCTGAGACGCCACCAGCCGCCGGAAACGACCAGTTCGTTACCCTCCAGCCCTTCCAGAACCACGATCTCGCTGTCGACCGGAAGGCCCAGCCGAACCGTCCTGCGTGCGACCTGGCCGGACGATTCCTCGTAGACCCAGATGGTCGGGTCGGTTCGGCTGGTCGTGTCCACCGCCGAAACCGGAACGATAACCGATTGCAGGCTGTTCCCCTCCGACGCCATCGTGATGCGCACATCCGCCGTCATCCCGGGCAGCATACGCGGATCGACATCGCCCGTGATCGCGAATTCCACGTCGTAGGTCTGTGCCGTCCTGTCGGCATCGGTCGCGAAGGATCGCAGCACCAGCGGCGCCGTATAACCCGGCACGGCGGGAAAACTCGCCACGATGTCAAAGGCGTCGGGCTCCACGCGCGCAACGGCCGCAAGCTCTTCCGGCAAGGAGATCATGATCCGCATCTCGCTGACGTCCTGCAGGCGGGCGACGGGCGCGGCCGACGTCACGTTGACGTATTCCTCGACGAAGGTGCGCGCCACGATCGCGTCGAAGGGCGCAACGATCTGCGTCTGCGAAAGACGCCGCTCGGCCTCGCGCAGCGCAACCTCTGCCTGGGCGAACTGGGCGCGCGCGGTATCGAGCCGGGCATCGGCCGCGACGCCCCGTTCGGCAAGACCAGACGCGCGCTGAAGTTCGGAATTCGCAAGGTCGTAGGAGGCCCGAGCCCGACTGACGGCAAGTTCGAAATCGACCCGGTCGAGTTCCGCGATGACGTCGCCCTCGCGGATGTTGTCGCCCGGTTCAACCGCAAGACGAACGATCTGCCCCGGTATCTGGAACGCGAGGTCCACCGTTCGGGCAGGTTCGACGCGGCCGGCAACGGTGCGGGATTGGTTGATGACGCGGCTGAGCGCACGGGTCACCTCGACGGTGACAGGTTGATCGGTGTCCGGCGCCGCCCGGGTGTCGGCATCGGCCTCCACGGCCTGCGTCGTCTGGGCCAGGACATCGGACAGGAGCGCCGGAAGAAACGGCATCGCCAGCGCCGCCAAAGCCGCGATCACGACAACTGACGCGATCCGGTTCCAGCTACGTTTCTTTGTGTTCGAGTTCATCTGTCATGGTCCTCCAGCGTTCGATGACGCCGTCTCTGATTTCTGCGCCGCCGTCCGGAAGGCCAGATGTCTCTGGAGCCGCAGCCCCCGGGATCGCCAGGAAGGCACCCATGGCAGCCCGAGCGTCTTGCCTGTCGGACAGGATACGCACGAGGCCACCGATCGGTTCACCTCTTTGCGGGGCGCGCCGCCGCGTATCCGTTGCGGCGACCGCGCGTATCGCCATGGACAGGTCATCGTCCACGTTTTCCGAATGCAGAGCCGTTTCGAGATGCCGCGTCGAGTGCCGCTCCGGCGTTGTTTCAAGAACCGCCCGGTGCACGGAAAGCACCAGATCCATACGGCCCGGCTGGCAGAGCCTTCTCCCCGGGCCGTTTCCGGATCCCGCGCGGTGCGTGCGCCCTGTCACTGCCGTGCCGTCCGATCGGTCGAGGCCCGGCGACAGATAGGTTGCGGCACCAACCGCGTCAAGCGTTCGGTCCGGCCCGCCTGTCACGAGTGCGATCACCGCGAACGGGGCCAGTCCGGTTTCGCGCTGGCCGGGTCTCGGAACGCCCCGACGCTTGCCATGTTCGTCGGCCGCCCTCTCCGCTTCGTCTCGTCCGGCGCGGCAGGCCATGCCGACGGCCACCAGCGCCGGCATCCGGCCCGCGGACGCAGGGCCCATCCGCACGCCTGCCGAAACGGCGCGACGGTGTGCCCCGGACACGGCAATGGCGGGGCGCGCCACGCCCGGACGCCATCGCAACCTTCGAATTGCAACGGCAGTGCACCTTGACCTTCCCGCTGCTGGAACCCCTACTTGCTGCCTCGAAGGGAACAACCGATGTCCGATCACGCCCATCACGATCACCATCACGATCACGCCCCCCAACCCGCCTCCGGCGGCGCGACTGCCACCGACCCGGTGTGCGGCATGCATGTGGAAATGCGCGACGGCGCACGCACCCGCGCCTATGGCGACGAAACCTTCTGGTTCTGCTCCGAGGGCTGCCAGACCAGGTTCGACGCCGACCCCTATTTCTACGCCTCGGGAAACGCCGCGAACGTCAAGCAGCAGGCCCCCTCGGGCGCGCAATGGACCTGCCCGATGCACCCCGAGATCGTCCGCGACGAACCGGGAAGCTGCCCGATCTGCGGCATGGCGCTGGAGCCGGTTGTGCCCTCGGACGAACCCAGCGAGGAACTGACCGATTTCACGCGGCGGATGTGGATCAGCGCGGCGGCGGCCGTGCCGCTGGTGATCCTGACCATGGGCGAACTTGTCGGCCTGCCGGTGCGCGACTGGCTTGGCCATCAGCTTTCGGCCTATGTCGAATTCATCCTCGCCACGCCGATCCTGCTGTGGGCGGCGCAGCCGTTCTTCAAGCGGGGCTGGAACTCGATCCGGAACCTTTCGCCCAACATGTGGACGCTGATCTCGCTGGGCGTGGGGGCAGCCTACATCTATTCGCTCTTCGCGACCTTCGCACCGGGCGTGTTCCCCGAGCAATATCGCGGCGCCGACGGGGTCGGCACCTATTACGAGGCCGCCGTCGTCATCGTCGCGCTGGTCTTCGTGGGCCAGGTGCTGGAACTGCGCGCCCGCGAACGGACCGGCGACGCCATCCGCGCGCTGATGGACCTCGCGCCCAGGACCGCGCGGCGCATCCTTCCCGACGGCAGCGAATATGACGCGCCGCTTGAAAACATCGTCGAAGGCGACCTGCTGCGCGTGCGCCCGGGCGACAGCGTTCCCGTCGACGGCGAAGTGGTCGAAGGGCGCTCTGCCATCGACGAAAGCATGATCACGGGCGAGCCCGTGCCGATCGAGAAGACCGAGGGCGACCGCGTGACCGGCGGCACGATCAACAAGAACGGCACGCTGGCGATCCGGGCGACGCAGGTGGGCTCGGACACGGTGCTGGCCCAGATCGTCGAGATGGTGGCGGGCGCGCGCCGCTCGCGCGCACCGATCCAGGGCCTCGCGGATCGCGTGTCGGCGTTCTTCGTGCCAACCGTCGTGGCGGTTGCCGTCATCGCGTTCTTCACGTGGCTTGCCATAGGCCCCGATCCCGCGCTGGCCTTTGCCATCGCCTCGGCGGTGTCGGTGCTGATCATCGCGTGCCCCTGCGCCCTGGGCCTGGCCACGCCGATCTCGATCACCACCGCCGCCGGACGCGGGGCACAGGTGGGCGTTCTGATCAAGGACGCCGAAGCGCTGGAACGCATGGCCCGCGTCGATACCGTGATCGTGGACAAGACCGGCACGCTGACCGAGGGCAAGCCGAAACTCACCGATGTCGTGGCGTTCGATGGATATGACGAGGAAGCGGTCCTGTCGCTGGGCGCCACCCTCGAGCGCGGCTCCGAGCATCCCCTCGCCGAAGCCATCGTCGCGGGCGCGCGGGCGCGCGGTATCGACCCCGGACGCACCGACGACTTCGAGGCGGTGACCGGCAAGGGCGTGCGCGGCACCGTCGATGGCCGCTCCGTGGCGCTCGGCAACCGCGCGATGATGGAGGATCTCGGCATCGCGACGGACGCCTCGGACGACACCGCCGATACGCTGCGCACCGAAGGCAAGACGGCGATGTTCGTCGCCGTCGACGGGGCGCTCGCCGGGATCGTCGCCGTGGCCGACCCGATCAAGGAAAGCACCGCGGACGCGATCCGCGACCTGCACGCGCTGGGCCTGACCATCATCATGGCGACCGGCGACAACCAGCGCACGGCAGAGGCCGTCGCGCGACAACTCGGGATCGACGAGGTGCGCGCCGGTGTTCTTCCCGAGGACAAGAAGACCCTGGTGGATGAACTTCACGCCCAGGGCAGGCTGGTCGCCATGGCCGGCGACGGCGTGAACGATGCCCCCGCCCTTGCCGCGGCCGACGTCGGCATCGCCATGAGCACCGGCGCCGACGTGGCCGTGGAAAGCGCCGGCATCACGCTGATGCGCGGCGATCTGGTGGGGCTGGTGCGGGCCCGGAAACTTGCGACGGCGACACTGCGCAATATCCGGCAGAACCTGTTCTTCGCCTTCGCCTACAACGCCGCGGGCATTCCGATTGCGGCCGGCATTCTCTACCCGGTGATCGGCCTGCTGCTTTCCCCCATGATCGCGGCCGCGGCGATGAGCCTGTCGTCGGTCTCCGTCATCTCGAACGCGCTGAGGCTGCGGCGGGTCCGGCTCTGACCGGAGAGGGGGGAACATCCATGGCCGTTGCACGTCGTGGACAGATGCCGTCGAGCGGGCGCGGGATGGCGATCTGCGCGTGGCCGAGAAGGCGCTCGCGAGGTGAAGGGCGCTCTGGCATGTCATCCAGACCTTCGTCGGAAGCCTGATGATCATCGTCGCAGCCCCCATCGCCTCACGGTGATCGTCCACCCTGGGCGCGCTGCCCGCCCAGGCTCCGGCTGCTGATCGCGATGTCAGATCGCCGCCCTTTCATCCTGCCCCGGATACGCACGGCCCGGCCATTGCCCGCGTGCCCGCCCGGCTTGCATCGCCCCCGGCTTTGCCGCAGTCTCGCCACGCCATCATCGTGGGGGGAGGGAACACATGCGCACCCGCGCCGCCGTCGCCATCGAGGCCGGAAAGCCGCTGGAGATCATGGAGGTGAACCTTGACGGGCCGAAACCCGGCGAGGTGATGGTCGAGATCAAGGCCACCGGCATCTGCCATACCGACGAATTCACCCTTTCGGGCGCCGACCCCGAGGGGCTGTTTCCCGCCATCCTCGGGCACGAGGGCGCGGGCGTGGTGGTCGAGGTCGGCGCCGGCGTGACCAGCGTCAAGCCGGGCGACCATGTGATCCCGCTCTACACCCCCGAATGCCGCGAATGCCCGTCGTGCCTGTCGCGCAAGACCAACCTGTGCACCGCGATCCGCGGCACGCAAGGCCAGGGCGTGATGCCCGACGGCTCCTCGCGCTTCTCCACCCTCGATGGCGACCCGATCCTGCATTACATGGGTTGTTCGACCTTCTCGAACTTCACCGTCCTGCCCGAGATCGCGGTGGCCAAGGTGCGCGAGGACGCGCCCTTCGACAAGATCTGCTACATCGGCTGCGGCGTGACGACCGGCGTCGGCGCGGTGATCAACACCGCCAAGGTCGAGGTCGGGGCCAAGGCGGTGGTGTTCGGGCTGGGCGGCATCGGGCTGAACGTCATCCAGGGGCTGCGGCTGGCCGGCGCCGACATGATCATCGGGGTCGACCTCAACCCCGCCAAGGTGCCGATGGCCGAGCGCTTCGGGATGACCCACTTCCTCAACCCCAACGAGGTGGACAACGTGGTGGCCGAGATCGTCGAGATGACAAAGACACCCTTCGACCGGATCGGCGGTGCCGACTACAGCTTCGATTGCACCGGCAACGTGCGGGTGATGCGCGACGCGCTGGAATGCACCCACCGCGGCTGGGGCCAGTCTATCATCATCGGGGTGGCGCCGGCGGGGGCCGAGATCGCCACCCGTCCGTTCCAGCTTGTCACCGGGCGGGTGTGGAAGGGCACCGCGTTCGGCGGCGCGCGCGGGCGCACCGATGTGCCGAAGATCGTCGACTGGTACATGGACGGCAAGATCGAGATCGACCCGATGATCACCCACACCCTGCGCTTGGACGACATCAACAGGGGGTTCGATCTGATGCACGCGGGCGAATCGATCCGCAGCGTCGTGCTTTACTGAGCCGGCGCGCGGCAGGCCCGCGTGCGGCGATCGATCCGGCCGGAACTTCGCACCTTGCCCTCCCCGGCGCCATGGCGCAGCATGGCGGCGCAACAAGCCATCGGACCATGAAACTGCGCACCGCGACAGATGCCGACGCCGATACGATCTGGGCAATGCTGGAACCTGTGTTCCGCGCCGGAGCAACCTATGCCGTCGACCGCGACATCAGCCGCGACGCGGCGCTGGCCCACTGGACGGGCGGCAACCACCGGGTGTTCGTGGCCGAGGACGAAAGCGGCGCCGCGGTCGGCACCTATTACCTCTGCCGCAACTGCGGCGGCGGCGGCAGCCACGTCGCCAACGCCGGCTTCGTCACCGCCCATGGCGCCGAGGGGAAGGGCGTCGCGCGGGCGATGGTGGCGCACGCGCTGTCGCAGGCCCGCGCCCACGGCTTCCGCGCGATGCAGTTCAACTTCGTCGCCGCCACCAATCGCCGGGCCATCGACCTCTGGCTCAAATACGATTTCGCCATCGTCGGACGCCTGCCCAAGGCGTTCGCCCATCCGACCGAGGGCTATGTCGATGCCTTCGTGATGTTCCGCAGCCTTTGAAGGAGCCGCCATGGCACGCGCCGGCATACCGCTTCTGGCGGTCCTCGTGGACGCCGACAATTCCTCGCCCGCCTGGGCCGAAGCGATCTTCGAGGAGATCGCCAGCCTAGGCGAAGCCTCGGTGCGCCGCATCTACGGCGATTTCTCGCGGCCCGCGATGAAGGGCTGGTCGGACCGGCTGGCAAGCCTCGCGCTGGTGCCGCACCACCAGCCGGCGAACACCGTGGGCAAGAACGCCTCCGACATCGCGCTGGTGATCGACGCGATGGACCTGCTGCATTCGGGCCGGTTCGACGGCTTCGTGCTGATCTCGTCCGACAGCGACTTCACCCGCCTCGCCAGCCGCATCCGCGAGCACGGGCTGGATGTCTACGGCATCGGCCAGCAGAAGACGCCCGAGGCTTTCCGCAAGGCGTGCAAGCGCTTCATCTTCGTCGAGAACCTGCTGGCGGTGCCCGACGCCGAGCCCGACGAGCGGGCCGAGCCCGAGCGCCCGGCGCGCAAGATGCCGCCGTCGAAGGCGGTGCCGTTGATCGAGGCGGCGATGCGCGCCATCGGCGAGGACGAGGACTGGTATTCGCTGGGCCAGATCGGCCAGTTCATCACCGCCGCCAACCCCGATTTCGACAGCCGCAGCTACGGCAGCGCCAAACTCAGCGACCTGTTGCAGAAAACCGGCAAGTTCGAGCTGCGCCGCGGCGAGGGCAACCAGACGCTGGCCCGCCCCAGGCCCTGAGGCGCGCGGGATGGGCAATAGTGCCCATCCTGCCGCGATCGCTCAGCCCTTCATCCCGTCCCAGAAGTGGCGGACCTTGGAGAAGAAGCTGGTCGATTCGGGATTGTTGTCTTCGCTCAGCCGCTCGAACTCGCGCAGCAGGTCTTTCTGGCGCGCGGTCAGGTTGACCGGGGTCTCGACCGCCAGTTCGATCACCATGTCGCCGGCGCCGCCGCCGCGCAGCGCGGGCATGCCCTTGCCGCGCAGGCGCAATTGCTTGCCGGTCTGGCTGCCGGAGGGGATCTTGACGCGGGCGCGGCCGCCGTCGATCGAGGGCACCTCGATCTCGCCGCCCAGCGCCGCCGCGGCGATCGACACCGGCACCCGGCAATAGAGGTTGACGCCGTCGCGCTGGAACAGCGGATGCTCGCGCACCTCGATGAAGATATACAGATCGCCCGGCGGGCCGCCGCGCGCGCCCGCCTCGCCCTCGCCCGACAGCCGGATGCGGGTGCCGGTCTCGACCCCGGCGGGGATGTTCACCGACAGCGAGCGGTCGCGGTTCACCCGTCCGGCACCGGCACAGGCGGTGCAGGGGTTCTTGACGATCTGGCCCAGCCCCGCGCAGGTCGGGCAGGTGCGCTCGACGGTGAAGAAACCCTGCTGCGCACGCACCTTGCCCATCCCCGAGCAGGTCGGGCAGGTGACCGGCTCCGCGCCACCCTCGGCGCCGGTGCCGTTGCACTTGGAACACGCGACCGAGCCGGGCACGGTGATGGTTTTCTGCACCCCCGCGAATGCCTCTTCCAGCGTCACGCGCAGGTTGTAGCGCAGGTCCGAGCCGCGGGTGGCGCGGGTTGCCCTTCCGCCGCGCGCGCCGCCCATGAAATCGCCGAACAGATCCTCGAACACGTCCGAGAACGCCGAGGCGAAGTCGGCCCCCTGCTGCGCACCCGGCCGCGGCCCGCCACCGCCCATCGAACCGTCGAAGGCGGCATGGCCGAAGCGGTCGTAGGCGGCCTTGCGGTCGGGATCCTTGAGCGCGTCGTAGGCCTCGTTCACCTCCTTGAACTGGGCCTCGGCGTCGGGGTTGTCGGAATTGCGGTCGGGGTGAAGCTGCTTGGCCTTGATGCGATAGGCCTTCTTGATCTCGTCCGCCGAGGCGCCGCGATCGACCCCGAGAACCTCATAATAATCGCGCTTTGCCATCGAGTGACCCCTTCACGCGTCAGGCCGGCCCGGCAATCCCGGACCGGCCCGAACACGGCTTCCCTGCGCCCTTAGCGCCGCTTGTCGTCGTCCAGATCCTCGAAGTCGGCATCCACGATCTCGTCGTCGACGTCGCGCGGGCCATCCTCGGGCGCGCTCGCACCCTCGCTGTCCTGCTGCGCCTTGTAGATCGCCTCGCCCAGTTTCATCGAGGCCTCGGTCAGGTTCTGGATGCCGCCGCGGATCTTGCCGGCGTCCTCGGTCTTGAGCGCCTCTTCCAGCGCGCCAACCGCCAGTTCGATCGCCTCGACGGTCGAGGAATCGACCTTTTCGCCGTGCTCTTCCAGCGATTTCCGCGTGGAGTGGATCAGGCTTTCGGCCTGGTTGCGGGTTTCGACCAGTTCGCGGCGGGTCTTGTCGGCCTCGGCGTTGGCCTCAGCGTCCTTGACCATCTTCTCGATCTCGTCCTCCGACAACCCGCCCGAGGCCTGGATGGTGATCTTCTGCTCCTTGCCGGTGCCCTTGTCGCGGGCCGAGACCGACACGATGCCGTTGGCGTCGATGTCGAACGTCACCTCGATCTGCGGCACGCCGCGCGGGGCGGGCGGGATGTCCTCGAGGTTGAACTGGCCAAGCAGCTTGTTGTCGGCCGCCATCTCGCGTTCGCCCTGGAAGACCCGGATCGTCACCGCGTTCTGGTTGTCCTCGGCGGTCGAGAAGATCTGGCTCTTCTTGGTCGGGATGGTGGTGTTGCGGTCGATCAGCCGGGTGAACACGCCGCCCAGCGTCTCGATGCCAAGGCTCAGCGGGGTAACGTCCAGCAGCACCACGTCCTTGACGTCGCCCTGCAGCACGCCGGCCTGGATCGCCGCGCCCAGCGCCACCACCTCGTCGGGGTTGACGCCCTTGTGCGGCTCCTTCCCGAAGAACTTGGTCACCTCTTCGATGACCTTGGGCATCCGCGTCATGCCGCCGACAAGCACCACCTCGTCGATGTCGCCCTTCGACAGGCCGGCATCCTTCAGCGCCGCCTCGCACGGTTTCATCGACCGCTTGATCAGGTCGCCCACCAGGCTTTCCAGCTTGGCGCGGGTGAGCTTCATGACCATGTGCAGCGGCTGGCCGGTGTTGCGGTCCATCGAGATGAACGGCTGGTTGATCTCGGTCTGGCTGGCCGACGACAGCTCGATCTTGGCCTTCTCGGCGGCCTCCTTGAGGCGCTGGAGCGCCATCTTGTCGAGCGTCAGGTCGACCCCGTGCTCTTTCTTGAACTCGTCGGCGAGGTAGTTGACGATCCGCATGTCGAAGTCTTCGCCGCCGAGGAAGGTGTCGCCGTTGGTCGACTTCACCTCGAACAGGCCGTCGTCGATCTCGAGGATGGTGATGTCGAAGGTGCCGCCGCCAAGGTCATAGACCGCGATCGTCTTGGCGTCCTTCTTGTCGAGCCCATAGGCAAGGGCGGCCGCCGTCGGCTCGTTGATGATGCGCAGCACCTCGAGGCCGGCGATCTTGCCGGCGTCCTTGGTCGCCTGGCGCTGGGCATCGTTGAAATAGGCCGGCACGGTGATGACGGCCTGCTTCACCTCCTCGCCCAGATAGCTTTCGGCGGTTTCCTTCATCTTCTGCAGGATGAAGGCGGAAATCTGCGAGGGGCTGTATTTCTCGCCCCGAACCTCGACCCAGGCGTCGCCGTTGCCGCCATCGACGATGGCATAGGGCACCAGCTTCTTGTCCTTCTCGACCTCGGCGTCGCCCAGACGGCGGCCGATCAGCCGCTTGACGGCGAAAACCGTGTTCGAGGGGTTGGTCACGGCCTGGCGCTTGGCCGACTGGCCGACCAGACGTTCCGAGTCGGTGAACCCGACGATGGAGGGTGTCGTGCGGGCACCCTCGGCGTTCTCGATCACGCGCGGCTGCGAGCCGTCCATGATCGCGACGCACGAGTTGGTGGTCCCGAGGTCGATCCCGATTACTTTGGCCATTGTGTCACCTCTTCTTGCGGCGATGTCTGCGGGCGCAGGTCCGCGTCGGCCCCTGCCCCGATCCCGATGGGGTGGCCGGAATGGCCCGGCCTGTCTCGCCGGCTATATAAGGAGGGGGGTTGGGGGCTGCAAGCGCGTGTCATGAAGGAAAGTAACGGCAATGCAAAGGTTCCGGCGGGCGCCGTGGCGGTGGGCGGGGCGTGGCTGTGGCCCGGATACCTCGCGCCCGAGGCGCAGGCGGCGCTGGTCGCGGATCTGCGCGGGGTGGTCGCGGCCGCGCCGCTGATCTCGCCGGTCACGCCCGGCGGGCGGGCGATGTCGGTGCGGATGACCGCCGCCGGCCGGCTTGGCTGGATCACCGACCGCGCCGGCTACCGCTACGAGGCGCACCATCCGCAGGGCACCCCGTGGCCACCGATCCCGCCGGCGGTGCTGGCATTGTGGCGGGCTGTGGCCGGCACCGACACCCCGCCCGATTGCTGCCTCGTGAATTTCTACGGCCCGGGCGCGCGGATGGGCCTGCATCAGGACCGCGACGAGGGCGATTTCGGCTTTCCCGTGATCTCGATCTCGCTGGGCGATTCGGCGCTGTTCCGCATCGGCGGCACCGCCCGGCGCGATCCGACCCGCAGCGTCTGGCTGCATTCGGGCGACGTGCTGGCGCTGGCCGGCCCGTCGCGGCTGGCGTGGCACGGGATCGACCGCATCCGCCCGGGCTCGTCCACGTTGCTGGCGCAGGGCGGGCGGATCAACCTCACGCTTCGGGTGGTGCGCGCGTAGACGGCACGGCCCCGGCGAACGAGAACAGCACCCCCGAAACATCGTCGCGAAACTCGTCCGAGCCGTGGAAGGCCGCAAGTTCCCACACCAGCGCCTCGAGCAGGTCCGGGCCCGACAGCCCGGCGTTGCGCGCGATCATCGCGGCCAGCCCCTCGTCGCCCAGTTCGCCGGACGGCCCGTCGGCCTCGGTCATCCCGTCGCTCATCATCAAGAGCCGGTCGCCGGGCGCCATGTCGATCGTGACGCGGGAATATTCCGCACCCTCGATCAGCCCGATCGGCAGACCGCCTTCGCCCACGCTTTCAACCCTTCCGTCGGCGCGGATCAGCGCCGGGTGGGGGTGGCCGGCCTGCACCAGCGAAACCCGTCCGGTAACCAGATCGGCCTCGGCGTAGAGCATGGTGAAATACTGCCCGATATCGACGTCGCGCAGCATCATCTGGTTCAGCCGCGCCGCCACCAGTTCCGGCGGCCACGCCTCGGGCTGGCCATAGGCGCCGACCGCCACCGCGACGTTCTGGTTGTTGGCGGCGGTCGACATGAGCCCCGCCAGCCGCGCCGCCATGAACGCCGAGGCCACGCCGTGCCCCGAGACGTCGATCGCATACATCGCGAGCCGCCGGGAGTTGACCGGAAAGTATCCCACCAGGTCGCCGCCGACATGGCCCGAGGGCCGCAGCAGCAGCGATACCGCGCCGGCCCCGAAATCGCGGTGACGCTCGTGCACCAGGGTCTGCTGCAGCTTGCGCGCCTCGATCAGGTCGCGGTCGAGCGAATCGTAGACCTCCTGCAGCTTGTCCAGCGCCTCGGCCAGGGCGCGGTTCTTGGCGCCCACCTCGCGTTCCATGCGCAAGATGCGCTCGCCCGCCAGGATGCGGGCGCGCAATTCGTCGGCCGCCACCGGCTTGGTCAGGAAATCGTCGGCGCCGGCGTCGAGGCCGCGGGCGATCTCGGCCTTCTCGCCCTTCGAGGTGAGCAGGATGAAATAGCCGTAGGTGGCGCGCGGCAGCGCCCGGAAGGCGCGGCAGAACGCCAGCCCGTCCATCCCCGGCATCACCCAGTCGCTCAGCACCAGGTCGACCTCGGCCACCGCCGGATGGGCCAGCGCCTCTTCCGCCGAGCCCGCCTCGATCACCCGCAAGCCCCAGCGCAGCAGCGACACCGCCAGGATGCGCCGCTGCACCCGGCTGTCGTCGACCACCAGCACGCAACGGATCGCCGCCGTGCCCGCCGGGCTGGCGACGTCGCGGGCCAACAGGGGGCGGCTCGGGGCGCTCATGCCACCGCTCTCGCACGGGCGGCGTTAACGCCTGATGAAACGCGCAATTCGACGGATCGGGGCCGGGCGCGCTCACCAATCCTTAACGCTGTCGCACGATCCTGCGAGGCGTTCGCGTGAGTGCGGGGGTTATGATGATCGATTGGTCGAGAACGAGAACATTGCGCGCCGAGATCGGGGCCGAGGATTTCGACGACGTTGTGGCGATGTTCCTGGACGAGGTGGAAGAGGCCCTCGACGACCTCTGCCGCCGCACCGCCGGCGACGAGGTTGCCGCGGGGCTGCACTTTCTCAAGGGCGGCGCGCTGAACCTCGGGTTCTCGGCGCTGGCCGAGACATGCCATGCCGGCGAGACGGCGCTGCACGCGGGCGAGGTGGACGCGGTCGACACCGCCGCCATCGCCGCCGTCTATGCCGCCTCGCGCGAGGCGTTCCTCGACGGGCTGTCGGCGCTGGACGACGACGCCGCGACCACCGCCGCGTGAATGCACGGCGCGCCGGCCGCCGCCGCCGACGCTTGCGTTGCGGCCAGGGCTTGCATTGCGGCAGGTCGCGGTTACGCTCGGGCGCCATGACCAACGATCCCCCCCGCAACCCGCCCCCCGACACGCTGACCGAAGCCATCGGCGTGCTTGCCCGCCGCGAGGTCGAGGCACGCGTCCTCGCGCCGCTGATCGAGGCGCTGTGCGCGCGCTTCGGCAACGACGCGGTGCTGCCGGTGGTGCGCGACACCATCGTCGCGATCGCGCGCGAACAGGGCGCGGCGCTGGCCGAGGCCAACGGCGACACCGCCGATGCCTTCGCCGGCACGCTCCGGCACTGGACCCGCGACGACGCGCTGACGATCGAGGTGCTGGAACAGGGCCCGACGCGGCTGCACTTCGACGTCACCCGCTGCCGCTACGCCGAGATGTATCGCGCGCTGGGGATCGCCGATCTGGGCGCGCTGCTGTCGTGCAACCGCGACAACGCGCTGATCGAGGGCTTCAACCCCGGCGCGCGGCTGGAGCGGGCGCAGACGATCCTTGGCGGCGCGCCGTGCTGCACCTTCCGCTACGAGTTTCCGGCACCCCCGGACGACTGACGCAGATCGCGCACCAGCGCGTCGAGGCGGCGCCGCAGGCCGTCCACCGTCGCGACATAGACGTCAAGCGTGGGGCCGGCGGCGGGCACCTGCGCGCGCAGCGCCGGGGCCTGGACATAGGCCGCGAACAGCAGCGCCCCCAGCACCAGCACCAGCGCGAAACCACGCATGAACCCGCCCGAGCGTTTCGGCGCCGGTGCCGGCGCATCGCCCTCGGCCGAGGGCGGCGGCATGGGGGCCACATCGCCGCGCAAGGTGGCGTCGGTGGCGTCGATGTCGGGCAGCATGGCGCTGCGATGCACCGGCTCCTCCACCGGCGGCAACGTGGCGCGGCGAGGGGTCACGCGCGCCGGCTCCACGGGCCGGTCGAGCCCGAGATCGGCCTGCGTTTCAAGCCCCGCCCGCTCGGCCCGGCGGGCCCGGGCCTCGCGCTCGGCTTCCTCGCGCAGCAGCGCGGTGACCGAGGCGTCAAGCTCGCGGCGCGGTGCGGGTTCGGGCGCCGGTTCGCGGGGCGCTTCGGGCGCGGCCCCGGCGATCGCGTCGGCCACGGGCGCATCGGCCGGGGCGGCCGGCGCTTCGGAGGGACTGTCTGCGACGGTGGGGGCGGGGCCGGGATCGGGCGTGGCGACGGCGCTCATGTCGTCGGCCTCGTCGGACGCCTCGTCTGGCAGGGCCTCGGCCCCCGGTTCGAACCACAGGTGGCCGCAGCTCGAACACTGCACGTCGCGCCCCTCGGGGGGGATCGCGCGCGCGTCCACTTCGTACTGCGCGTCACAATTCGGGCATGTCAACCGCATCACAGGGTCCCGCGCGTTTTCCCGATGTTGTATCAGGGCGCGGTGGCTTATCCAAGGCTTTGTGCCGGGCCATTGAATCGGCCGCAGCGCTGCGCGAGACTGCGCGCGCATCAGGAAGGGACAACGGGCTTGATCGCGCTGCAAGGGGTCGCACACAGCTATGGCGGGGGCGAACTGCTCTCGGACATCACGCTCGAGCTGGCGCCGGGGTCGTTCCACTTCCTCACCGGGCCGTCGGGCGCCGGCAAGACGACGTTCCTGCGGATGTGCTACGGCGAGATGGTGCCCACCGCCGGCGAGGTGACGTTGTTCGGCCAGGATCTGCGCAAGATGCGCCGCGACGATCTGGCCCGGGCACGGCGGCGGATCGGGGTGGTGCACCAGGATTGCCGGTTCCTCGACCACCTCAGCCTGGCCGACAACGTCGCGCTGCCGCTGCTGGCGGCGGGGCGCAGCCCGTCCGAATCCGGCGACGACCTGCGCGCGCTGCTGGGCTGGGTCGGCCTCGAGGCGCGCGCCGGCGCGCTGCCGCCCACCCTGTCGGGCGGCGAGCGGCAGCGCGCGGCGCTGGCCCGCGCGGTGATCCTGTCGCCCGAGGTGATCCTCGCCGACGAGCCCACCGGCAACATCGACTGGGAGATGGCGATGCGGCTGCTGAACCTGCTGGTCGAGCTGAACCGCATGGGCACCGCGGTCGTGATCGCCACCCACGACCTCAACCTGATCCGCGCCGCCAAGTCGCTGATCCCGGCGCGGGTGCTGCGCATCGCCGGGCGCAGGCTACAGGTCGCGGGGAGCGATCTGTGAAGGGCCCGGGCGCGCTCCTGGCGACGGCCGAGGGGCCGGCGGGCCGGCTGGTGCCGCCCACCGGCTTCACCGCGCGGCTGGTGATCGTCTCGGCGGCGGCGATGGCGTTCCTGGCGGTGCTGGCGCTGGCGCTGGGCGTCGCCGCGGGGCGGCTGGCCGGCGGCTGGGACGCGGCGCTGGCCGATACCGCCACGGTGCGCGTGGCCGCCCCCGAGGCGCAGCTTGCGGCGCAGACCGAGGCCGTGCTCGAGGTGCTGCGCACCACCGCCGGCGTCGCCTCGGCGCGGGTGCTTGATGCGGCCGAGACGCAGGCGCTGCTCGCGCCGTGGTTCGGCCCCGACCTGCCGCTGGCCGACCTGCCGCTGCCGCACCTGATCGCGGTCACCACAGCGCCCGAGGGCTTCGACGCCGCCGGGCTGCAACTGCGGCTGTCGGCCGAGACGCCGGGCGCGGTGCTGGACGATCACGGCCGCTGGCGCGCGCCGCTGGCCACCGCCGCCGCGCGGCTGCGCGCGATCGCCGCAACGGCGGGGGCGCTGACGCTGGTCACGCTGGCCGCGGTGGTGGTGCTGGCGGCGCAATCGGCGCTGGCGGCGCACGCGCAGGTGATCGAGGTGCTGCGGCTGGTGGGCGCGCGCGACGCCTTCATCGCGCGGGCCTTCGTGCGCCGCTTCACCCTGCGCGCGCTGGGCGGGGCGCTGGCGGGCACCGCGCTGGGGCTTGCGGCGGCGGCGTTCCTGCCCGACATCGGCGCGGCGCTGGGGCTGCCGGGCGCCACCGCGCTGGGCGCCGGGGCGGTGGCGCTGGCGCTGGCGGTGCCCCCCGTCGTCGCGGTGCTGGCGTTCCTCGCCACCCATCTGGCGGTGCGCGTCCGCCTGAAGGAGATCACCTGATGGCCCATGCCCTGCAATGGTTGCGTTCGCTGGTGTTCCTGGTGGTGATGTATGGTGCGATGGCGGTGATGGCGGTGGCGTGTGCGCCGTGGGCGCTGCTGCGGCCCGACGGCGCGCAGAAGGCCGCGCATCTTTATTGCCGGCTGGTGCGGTGGGCGGCGGCGGCGATCGTCGGGCTGCGCTCGGAGGTGCGGGGCACACCGCCCGTGGGCGAGGTGCTGGTCGCCTCCAAGCACCAGTCGTTCTTCGACATCATCGTGCTGTTCTCGGCCCTGCCGCAGCCGAAGTTCATCATGAAAAGCTCGCTTCGCTGGGCACCGTTCCTTGGCTGGTACGCGCTGCGCATGGGCTGTGTGCCGGTCGACCGCGGCAAGCGCGCCGAGGCGATCCGCCAGATGATGGACGGCGTCGCGCGCGGCAGCGCCCGGCCCGGGCAGCTTGTGATCTACCCGCAGGGCACCCGCGTGGCGCCCGGCGCGACGCGGCCCTACAAGGTGGGCGCGGCGGTGCTTTACGAACAGCTTGGCCAGCCCTGCGTCCCGGCGGCGACCAACGTCGGCGTGTTCTGGCCGCGGCTGGGCATCTACCGCAAGCCCGGCCTCGCGGTGGTCGAGTTCCTGCCGCCGATCCCGCCGGGGCGCCCGCGCGCGGCGTTCATGGCCGAGCTTGAGGAAACGATCGAGGCGGCCTCGAACCGGCTGATGGCCGAGGCGGGTTTCACGGCGCCCGCCCCCGCCGCGCTCAGTGGCCGAGAATCTGGCTGAGAAACAGCTTGGTGCGGTCGGACTGCGGGTTGTTGAAGAATTCCTCGGGCTCGTTCTGCTCGACGATCTGGCCCTGGTCCATGAAGATCACCCGGTTCGCGACCTGCCGGGCAAAGCCCATCTCGTGGGTCACCACCAGCATCGTCATCCCGTCCTCGGCAAGCTCGATCATGGTGTCGAGCACCTCCTTGATCATCTCGGGGTCGAGCGCCGAGGTGGGTTCGTCGAACAGCATGATCCGCGGTTTCATGCACAGCGAGCGCGCGATCGCCACCCGCTGCTGTTGGCCTCCCGACAACTGGCCGGGGTATTTCTGCGCCTGCTCGGGGATCTTGACCTTTTCGAGGTAGTGCATCGCGATCTCGTCGGCATCGCGCTTGGACATCTTGCGCACCCAGATCGGTGCCAGCGTCAGGTTCTCGAGGATCGTCAGGTGCGGGAACAGGTTGAAATGCTGGAACACCATCCCGACCTCGGAGCGCACCTTGTCGATGTTCTTGAGGTCGGAGGTCAGCTCGGTTCCGTCGACCACGATCTTGCCCGACTGGTGTTCCTCCAGCCGGTTGATGCAGCGGATCAGCGTCGACTTGCCCGAGCCGGAAGGCCCGGCGATCACGATCCGCTCGCCCCGGTTCACCGTCAGGTCGATGTCGCGCAGCACGTGGAAGGTGCCGAACCACTTGTTCATCTTGACGATCTCGACCGCGATCTCGTCCGAGACCTGCAACTGGCTGCGTTTGATCTCGCGCTCGACGGCAACGTCCGCCATATTGATCTCCTCAGCGATGGTCGGTGCGCAGCTTGCGCTCGAGGTATTGCGAATAGCGCGACATGCCGAAGCACACGATCCAGAACAGCGCGCCGATGAACAGGAACAGCTCCCAGTAGATGCCGTTCCAGGCGGTGTCGGCCCGGATCGCGTTCGACAACCCGATCGGGTCGAGCAGGCCGATGAACACCACCAGCGTGGTATCCTTGAACAGGCCGATGAAGTTGCCGACGATGCCCGGGATCGCGATCTTGAGCGCCTGCGGCATCACGATCAGCCGCTGCGCCTTCCAGTAGTCGAGGCCCAGCGCGTCGGCGGCCTCGTATTGCCCGCGCGGCAGGGCGGCCAGGCCGCCGCGGATCGTCTCGGCCTGATAGGCCGCGGCGAAAAGCGTCACCATGATGATGACCCGCAGGATGATGTCGAAGTTGGTGCCCGGCGGCAGGAAGTAGTTGAGCAGCAGCGACGCGGTGAACAGCAGCGTGATCAGCGGCACCCCGCGGATGAACTCGATGAAGCCGACGCAGATCGTCTTGACCAGGAACATGTCCGACTGCCGCCCCAGCGCCAGCAGCACCCCGATCGGCAACGACAGCGAAACCCCGGTGATCCCGATCACCAGCGACAGCATGAAGCCGCCGAACTGGTCCGACGACACCCCTGCAAGCCCGATGGGGATGATCGTATCCACGGCCCGCGCCGCCGGACCGGCCAGCACGATCCACCACACCACCGCCGCCAGCACCGCGGCGACCGGCGCGGCCAGCCCCGCGAACGGCAGCACCGCACGGAACACGAAGGCGGCCACCACGAAGCCGGCCAGCGCCGCGATCGGAAACCACACCGTCCCGCCCCACAGCAGCCAGAACATCACCCCGGGATAGACCGCGCTGAACCACAGCATCTTGCGCGGCAAGCCGGTGAACAGCACCGGCGCCAGCGCCACGCCCATCAGCACGAAGGCCAGCACCGGGCGCCAGTAAAGCTCGGACGGGTAGAACCCGAACAGCAGTTGCGGCCAGCGCTCGCGGATGACGCCGAAGCACGCGCCATGCGCCCCCTCGCCCACCGTAGCGGCCAGCACCTGCCGGCACTCGGCCAACGAGGCGGGGGCCCACATCGCGTTCAGGAACCACGCGCCGATATGGCTGAGCACGAACCACACGAAGGCCAGCGACAGCACCGTGAGGATGCCGTTCAGCCATGACGAGAACAGGTTCTCGCGCGCCCAGCGGATCGGGCCGATCTGCGACACCGGCGGCGATCGCTCGGGGATGATCTCGGCGCGGACGAAGGCGAAATTCCCGGCCATCTCACCGCTCCTTGAGCTTGACGCTGCGGTTGTAGAGGTTCATCGCCGACGAGATCATCAGCGACAGGATCAGGTAGATCAGCATCATCAGCAGCATCGCCTCGAGCTCGCGCCCGGTCTGGTTCAGCGTGATCCCGCCCAGCGTCGAGCGCAGGTCCATGTAGCCCACCGCGATCGCCAGCGACGAGTTCTTGGTGATGTTGAGGTATTGCGAGATCAGCGGCGGCACGATCACCCGCAGCGCCTGCGGCAGGATCACCAGGTTCATGGTGCGGCTCGGCCGCAGGCCCAGCGCATAGGCGGCCTCGGTCTGGCCCTTCGACACCGCAAGGATGCCGGCGCGCACGTTCTCGGCGATGAAGGCGCCGGTGTAGATCGCCAGCGCCAGCCACAGCGCGATGAGCGAGTTGCGCAAATGCACCCCGCCCTGGAAGTTGAACCCCTGCAACGACGGCATCCCGAGGTGAAAGCCCAGCGCCGCCAGCAGCGCCACGATCGGCAGCACCAGCACGGCGACGCTTTTCCACCACGTCACCGGCCGCTCGCCGGTGGCGAACTGCACCGCGGTGGCGTGGCGCAGGATCATGCCGTTGGCCTTGAAGCTGGCCACCAGCACCGCCACGATCGCCAGCAGGTCGGCGCTGACCATGAAGATGCCGAGGTTGATGTCGCCCAGGCTGCGCGAGAACAGCGGCTCGGGCACGTAGACGCCGCGGTTGGTCACCGCCACCGAATCGAACAGCAGCATCGAGGCCGCCGGATCGTCGCCCCGGAAGGCCGAGGGCGCGGGCATGCTTTCGGTCATGATCGCAAAGATCAGGATGATCCACAGCAGCACCGGCACGTTGCGGAAGGTCTCGATGTAGACCGTCATCAACCGCGCCACGACCCAGTTCTTCGTCAGTCGCAGCACCCCGGCGATCACCCCCAGCACCGTCGCGAGCGCGCAGGCCAGGGCCGACACCAGGATGGTGTTCAGCAGCCCCACCAGCAGGGCCCGGGCATGGGTCGAATTGTTCGAATACTCGATCAGGCGCTGGTTGATGTCATACCCGGCACGGACGCCGAGGAAACTGTAGTCGAAGTCCTTGCCCAGGGTCGCGAGGTTTCGGATGGTGTTGTCCACCAGCCACGCCGCCCCGGCCATGAACAGGATCAGGAACACCACCTGTATGGTCAGCGACCGATACCGGGTGTCGTAGACAAGCATGCTCAGCCGGAAGCCGGGCTTCGGGATGTCGGCACTCGTTGCCATATGTCTTACCCCCTGTCGCCGCCCTGCGTTTGGCTATGCTTTTGCGGTCGGACGGGTCCGGCCGTGCAGGACAGACGCCGCCGGCATCGCCGGCGGTGCATGGCAAAGGGGCGCACCCGGTGGGTGCGCCCCTTCTGTCATCCCCTCAGCGGAACGGCGGCGCGTAAAGCAGGCCGCCCTGCGTCCACTGCGCGTTGAGCCCGCGCGCAAGGCCGATCGGGGTCGCCTCGCCGATCGTCGCGGCGAAGATCTCGCCGTAATTGCCGTTGGCCGAGATCGCACGCACGGCCCAGTCGGCATCCAGCCCCAGCATCGCGCCAAGATCGCCCTCGGTGCCGAGCAGGCGGTTGATCTCGGGGTTCTCGGTGCCCTTGGCAAGCTCGTCGATATTGGCCGAGGTCACGCCGTATTCCTCGGCCGCAATCAGCGCGTTGAGGGTCCAGCGAACGATGTCGGCCCATTGGTCGTCGCCTTGGCGCACCAGCGGCCCGAGCGGCTCTTTCGAGATGATCTCGGGCAGGATGACGTGATCGCCGGGGTTGGCGAAGGTCGCGCGCGAGGCGGCAAGGCCCGAGGCGTCGGTGGTGTAGACGTCACACGCGCCGGCATTGTATTGCTGCAGTGCCTCGGCGTTGGTCTCGATCGGCACCGGCTCGTAGGACATGTTGTTGGTGCGGAAGTAATCCGCAAGGTTCAGCTCGGTGGTGGTGCCGGTCTGGATGCAGACGGTGGCGCCATCCAGCTCCTTGGCCGAACTGACGCCAAGCGCCTTGGGCGCGATGAAGCCCTGGCCGTCGTAGTAGTTCACCCCGACGAAGGTGAACCCGAGGTCGACATCGCGCGAGAATGTCCAGGTCGTATTGCGCGAGAGCACATCGATCTCGCCCGAGGCCAGCGCGGTGAACCGGGTCTGCCCGGTAAGCGGCTGGAACGACACCTTGGTCTGGTCGCCCAGCACGGCGGCAGCCACGGCGCGGCACACCGCGACGTCGAAGCCCTGCCATTCGTTGGACGCATCGGGGGCCGAGAAACCGGCAAGCCCGGTGCTGACACCGCAGTTCAGTTGACCACGGGCCTTGACGTCGTCCAGCGTCGCACCGGCGGCGGCTCCGGCGGCCAGGCCGGTGACGGTCAGCGCGCCAAGAAAAATCGAAGTTCTCATTCTTACCTCTTCCTGATCCTGCGTCCTGTGGCGGACGGCTCGTTATGCGCTTGCGCGCCCAGAGGGCGGGGGCCCGCCCTCTTTCATGCCCGAACTTTGAGCGAAACCGCCGGAACACGTCAAGTCGCACGCGCCCGATTGGCAGCATCCTTCTGCGAAATGCCCGTTTCGTGGAAGGTTCTGCACCGCTTACGTAGCGTCAACCCGGCCCCCGGACGCGGCCTCGCCCCGCGCCAGGCGGTGAAAGCGCAGGGCCGTGGCGAAGGCCGCGGCGCGCGCGGCGGCGGCGGCCTCGGCCTCGTCGTCGGCGCCCCATTGCTCGGCCTGCCAGTCCTCGTCGAGGCGCGAGGCCGCCCACAGCGCCGCGTCGTCCGCCCCCGGCGCCAGCGCCCGCAGCCCGATGACCAGCGATCCCGTCAGCGCCACCGCCTCGTGCAGCGCGGTCAGCGCGAAGGCGTCGTGCCCGGCAACCCGTGCGCGCAACGCGGCCAGCGCCGGGGCCGGCTGCGCCACCGGCACGACGCCTTGCGTCACCACCAGCCGCGCGCCCAGCGCCGCCGCGGCCCAGTCCAGCAGCGGATCCCACATCCGCGCCTGCCGCGCCGCCAGTTCCGCCGGCCCCTCGGCGCGGTGGCACAGCAGATCGGTCGCGCCATAGCCGGCCACCTCGCCAACCACCGCGGCGTGCCGCGGCGCGACCCGGACCAGCGCGGTATTTGCGGCGCGCGTCAGCGGCAGCGCCTCGGGGCGGATCGCGCCGTCCAGCGCCTCCCACTCGGCCGCGATCGCCTCGGCCAGCGCGCGCGCGGGCACCACCAGCGGCGTTTTCGCCGGGGTCCGCAGCGGGCGCGCGTCCAGAAGCACGCCGAACCCCGCGCCCTCCTCCACCGCCCGGGCGGCGCGCCAGAACCGCCTTTGCGCCCAGCCGCTCATCCCAGCGCCTCGAGCGCGCCGACCAGTTCCGCGAAGCCGCCGATCACAAGGTCGGCCCCGGCGGCATGCAGCGCCGCGACCGGGTGATAGCCCCACGCCACTCCGATGGTGCGAAAGCCCGCGGCGCGCCCCATCTCGATGTCGAAAGTGGTGTCGCCCACCATCACCCCCGGCGCCGCCCCTGTCTCGGCCAGCGCGGCCAGCAGCATCGCGGGATGCGGCTTCGAGGGATGGTCGTCGGCCACCTGCGTGGTCGCGAAATGGCGCGCCAGCCGGTGATGCGCCAGCACCCGGTTCAGCCCGCGGCGCGACTTGCCGGTGGCCACGCCCAGCAACACCCCCTCGCGCGCGGCCAGCCCGTCCAGCGCCGCGCGCGCGCCGGGATAGAGCGGCGCCTGCCCGGCCTCGCCGCCACCGGCATAGCCGGCGCGGTATGCGGCCTCCATCCGCGCCAGGTCGGCGGCGCCCACGTCGGGCATCAGCCGCGCCAGCGCCTGCGGCAACGACAGCCCGACCACCGACAGCGCCACAGCACGCGGCGGCATCGGCCGGCCCAGCAGCGCGAAGGCGGCGGCCATGCTGGCCAGGATCTGGTGCTGGCTGTCGACCAGCGTGCCGTCGACGTCGAACACCACAAGCCGCCCGCTCATCGCGCCCCGCCATGGCACCGCCCGGCGCCGCCCGGTTGCGCACCCAAGCCGCCGTCAACCCGAAGCCCCCCCTGCCCTTCATCTTGGCCCAAATACTCCGGGGGGTGCGGGGGGCAGCGCCCCCCGCCGATCGGGGCCGGGCGCCCCGTCATGCCTGCTCCGCGAACGGGTCGGCCGGCGCCGCGTCCGCGTCCCAGCCGAAGGTGGCCCAGCTTCGCGCCATATGCGCCGGCAGCGGCGCGGTCAGCACGATCTCGGCCCCGGTCACCGGATGCTCGAATCCGAGGGAACGCGCGTGCAGGTGCAGCTTGCGGCTGATGTCGCCGCCAAGCTGCGCGCCCCAGCCGTCGCCGGCATTCTCCTGCCCCGAGCCGCCGTATTTGCCGTCGCCGGCGATCGGATGTCCGATCTCGGCCATGTGGGCGCGCAACTGGTGCGTCCGCCCGGTCACCGGCACGAGGGCGACCCAGGCCGCGCGCCGGCCCAGCGCCTCGATCACCGCGTAATCGGTGGTGGCGCGCCTGGCGCCCTCGGTCGCCTCGACCGCGTCGGGCAGGATGCAGCGCATCTTCTCGCCCTCGCCGCCGCGCCCGCCGCCGCCGGCCTTCACCAACCCGTAGCGGATCGTGCCCATCCGCGGCGCGGGCACGCCGGCCACCACCGCCCAGTAGATCTTGCGGGTCTGGCGGGCGCGGAACGCCTCGCCCAGGCGCCGCGCGACGCGGTGGGTGCGCGCCAGCAGCAGCAGGCCCGAGGTATCCTTGTCCAGCCGGTGCACCAGCACCGGACGCTCCTTGTAGCCGAACGCCAGCGCCGGGGTCAGCCCGTCGACATGGCGCATGCCCTGGCCGCTGCCGCCCTGGCTGGGCAGGCCGGGGGGCTTGTTCAGCGCTATGATATGGTCGTCCATCCACAGCACCGCATCGCGGATCATCGCCGCGTCGCTGTCCGAGGGGCCCTCGGCCGGTGGCGGGGGCGGCGGCGTTTCGGGCAGCGGCGGAATGCGCACCTGCTGGCCGGGGGCAAGCCGCGTCGCGGCCTTGACGCGCCCGCCGTCCACCCGCACCTCGCCCTTGCGGCACATCTTCTCGATCTGGCCCTGGGTCAGCACCGGGTGCAGCCGCCGCAGCCAGCGGTCCAGCCGCATGGCGTCGTCGTCGGGGCCCACCTCGCGCAGCGTCACGTTGCTCATCCCAGCCCCCCGCGCACCACGATCACACCCAACCCCACCGCGCCCAGCGACAGCGCCACCGAGGCCAGCACATAGGCCGCCGCCAGCCCCGCCGCACCGCGCTCCCACAAGATCAGCGCATCAAGCGAGAACGCCGAGAAGGTGGTGAAACCCCCCAGCACCCCCACCGTCAGGAACGGCGCCAGGTGCATCGCCTCGCGCGCGGTCAGCGCCGAGAACACCACCCCGATCAGGAACGAGCCCGCGACATTCACCGCCAGCGTGCCGTAGGGAAAGCCCGCGCCCAGCCACCGCGCCGCGCCCAGCACGCCAAGATAGCGCAGCACCGCGCCGACGGCCCCGCCAAGGGCGACAAGAGCAAGGTTCCCGATCATCGCGCCCATGTCGCGCCGGGCAGGGGCGGAGTCAACCGCCCGCGCCGCCGATGCCGGCGCAATTCCATGCGACAACCTTCCGTCGCCGGTGTCGCGAAGACACGAGGGCGGCGCCCGGCCACCGGCCGGCCGCGCCCTACCCGGCGGCGAGCCGGGCCAGCACCTTGTCGGCGATCAGCTCGCTGACCCGCACGTTCGATTCCGCCGTCACCCCGGCGACATGCGGCGTCAGGATCAGGTTCGGGGCGCCCGCGAACACCGCCGCCGCCGCCGCCGTCAGCGGCTCGACCTCGAACACGTCAAGCGCGGCGCCGCCCAGCCGGCCCACGCGCAGCGCCGCGGCCACCGCGCCCTCGTCCACCACCCCGCCGCGCGCGGCGTTCACCAGCACCGCACCGGGCTTCATCGCCGCCAGCCGGCCGGCGTCGATCAGATGCCGCGTGCCGGCACTCAGCGGCACATGCAGGCTGACCACATCGGCCTCGGCCAGCAGCGCCTCAAGCGGCGCCGGCCGCGCGCCGGTCGCGGACCACACCGGATCGCCGTCGGCCACGAAGGGATCGTGCGCCAGCACCTCCATGCCCAGCGCCCGCGCCCGCACCGCGGTATCCCGCGCGATGGCGCCGAAGCCGACCAGGCCCAGCGCCTTGCCCGCCAGCTCGCGCCCCGAGCACGCCTGCCGCGGCCATTCGCCGGCCAGCATCGCGGCGTTGACGTTGTAGGCCCCGCGCAGCAGCGCCATCGCCGTGCCCAGAACGTATTCGGCCACCGACAGGTTGTTGGCGCCGGTCGCGGGGAAAACCTCGATCCCGCGCGCGCGGCAGCCGTCGAGGTCGATGTTGTCCAGCCCGACGCCCAGCCGCCCGACACAGGCCAGATCCGTGCCCGCCGCCAGCAGCGCACCGCGCACCTGGGTGCGGTTGCGCACGATCAGCGCCCGCACCCCGCCCAGAAGCCCGGCGATCGCGTCCTGCCGGTCGGCCAGCGCCGGGTCGTAGTGCACCTTGTGGGCGGCCGACAGGCGCGCCACCGCGCCCTCGTCCATGAACTCGGTGATCAGGATCATGGCGCCCTCCGGGTGAACACGAACTGCGTGTGCTGGTCACAGGTCTCGCCCGGGCGCAGCACCGGCTGCGCCCAGTCGGGGTGGTGGATCGCGTCGGGCCAGACCTGCGGTTCGAGCGCGAGGCCGGCGAAAGCGCCGTAGCGGCGGCCGTCGAGGCCGGGCACGGGAATGTCGATCCGCGCGGCGTCATACACCTGCAAGCCCGGCTCGGTCGTGCGGATGTCCATCGCGATGCCCGAGGCGGGGCTTTCCAGCCGCCCGACCGCGCGCAGCGGCACACGCCGGTCCGAGACGCAGAAGTTGCAGTCCATCGGCCCGCCGGCGTTGGCGGCGCGGATGCTGGCGCCTTCGCGCAGGTCGTAGGGGGTGCCGGCAACCGGGCGCACCTCGCCCGTCGGGGTGAAACTGTCGTCGCAGGGCAGGAACGCGTCGGCCGCCACCTGCAAACGATGGTCAAGGATGGTGCCGCTGTCGTCGAGCGCGAAATAGGAATGGTGGGCAAGGTTGCACAAAGTCGCGCGGTCGGTCGTGGCGCGGTAGCGGATGTCGAGCACCCCGCCCGGCAGCAGCGAGAACCGAGCCCGCGCCTCGAGCCGGCCGGGAAAGCCCATGTCGCCGTCATCCTGCACGATCGCCAGTTCGGCCCAGTCCTCGCCCTGCCCGGCCACCTGCCACAACCGCTTGCCCATGCCGGCGGCACCGCCGTGCAGGGTGTGGCCGTGGGGGGTGTTGCGGTCGGTCTCGAACGCCTGCCCGTCGAGCGTGAAGCGGCCGTCGCGGATGCGGTTGGCGCAGCGCCCGGCGGTGGCGCCGAAGTAGGGCGAGTGGGCCAGGTAGGGCGCGAAGCTGTCGAAGCCCAGCACCAGCGGCGCGGAATGGCCCTCCAGCCGCAGATCCTGCAACACCGCGCCCCAGGTCAGCAGCCGCGCGGTCAGCCCGCCGCCGTGCAGCGTCAGGCGGTGGACGGGCCGGCCATCGGGGGTTTCGCCGAATGTCTCCATCGTCACAACTCCACCGGCTGGTGCAGGCGCGCCGAGGCCTCGGCCGCCTCGCCCACCATGACCGCCCACAGCCCGTCTTCCAGCGTAACCTCGGGGGTGCCGTGGCCGCGGCGCACAAGGTCGTGGAAGCGCTGGTGCTGGAAGAAGGTGCTGCCGTGATGATCGCCCGCCGCCATGATCGCCGGGTCGACCTCGATCTCTTCGTGGCGGGCGGTGCGGCTGGCGCGGTCCGAGACCACGAAGCGCGAGGCGTGGCGCGCGCCGGCGGCCGCGAACCGCGCCGGCCCCGGCACCATCGCGTCAAGCCGCGCGCGCGGGCCGGTGACCGAGATCACCTCCTGCCATTCCGAGCCTTCGGCGAACATGCACAGGTCGAGCATCCCGCGCGCGCCAGAGGCGAAATCGACCGTCACGAAGGCGTTGTCGAGGATGTCGGGCACGCGGCCGTCGTAGCGTTCGTTCAGGAAGTTCTCGTCCATCCCGCCCGAGGCATAGACGCGCACCGGGTCCGAGCCCATCGCCAGCCGCATCAGATCCCAGAAATGGCAGCATTTCTCGATCAGCGTGCCGCCGCTGCGCGCGGCAAAGCGGTTCCAGTGGCCGACCTTGGGCAGGAACGGAAAGCGATGCTCGCGGATTGCGATCATCCGCGGCGTGCCGGCGGTGCCCTGCGCCACCTCGTCGAGCAGGCGGGCGACGGCGGGCATGTAGCGGTATTCCATCGCCACCCACACCGGCGCGGTGCGCCCTGCGGCCGCCGCGATCACCGCGCGGCAATCGGCGGCGGTGATGCACAGCGGCTTTTCCACCAGCACCGGCTTGTTGGCCGGCAGCAGGCCAAGCAACAGGGGGTGGTGGGTGTCGTTGGGGCTGGCGATGACATAGGCGTCGCACAGATCGGCCGTGACCATCGCGCGCCAGTCCTCGAACGCCTGCGCGCCGGTGCCGGCGGCCAGCCGCGCGGCGGCGCGCATGCCGGCGTCGGGGTCGGCGACCGCCGCCACCTCGGCGCCGTCCAGCAGGCGGATGTTGCGGATATGCTCCTGCCCCATCATTCCGGCACCGATGATGCCGTAGCGTATTCCCATGATGTCAGATCTCCAGAACCGGAAGCGAAAGCGCGGCCGCGACGTCGCGCAGCCGTGCGCGGTGGTCGCCGTAGGCCAGCGCCATGTGATGTTCGAGGCCGGCGGCCATGATCCGCCCCAGCGTGGCCGCCGTGCCGCCGGCAAAGCGCACCACGCCCGAGGTGCCGGTGAACGCCGCCGGGCGGCGCAGCATCTCGCCCCTGCCCAGCACCATCTTCACCTGCCCGAACGCCTGGCTGAGGCGCAGGAAGGTCACCGGGCCGGGCCGCAGCGGGAACTGGAACAGCAGCGGCATGCGGCGGTTGGTGTGGATCGTGGCCTCGGCCGGCGCTTGCGCGTCGCGCATCGAGGCCGGGGCCTGGCCGCAATGCCACACCACGCCGGTATCGTCGGCCGGGTCCATGTCGACAAGGTCGGTCAGGAACACCGGCGCGTCGGCCACCTCCAGCAGCAGCAATTGGGTCAGCGCGCCCATCACGTCGGCCTCGCACGCACAGGGCACGCGGCCCTCGCCCAGCATCGCCGCCGGCCCGCACACCGCGCCGCCGTACTCGGTGAACGCCTCGGGCCAGCAGCGGATGGCGAAGGCGTCGTAGCCCTCGGCCTTGCTCAGGTTGCGCAAGCCCACGCCGATGCGCAGCGAACGGTCAAGCTGCGGCTGGTCGACCGCATCGAGGCCCGAGACGACCGCGCCCGCCTCGGCGCGCATGGCCGCAACCGCCATCGGGTCGGCGGCGCGGGCAGCGTCGAACAACCCGTCCAGGTCAAGCGCCTCGACGCTGACGCCGGCCAGCGCGTGCATCGCGTCCGGGTCGTAGCGGCAGGTGTCGAAGCCGTCGGGATGGGCGCCGATGCGGGCGATGCGCTTGCCCTTCAGCCGGTCGGCCAGCGCCCGGCCCTCGGGGCTGGCTGCACCCGGGGGCGTGCCGTCCAGCCGGCCGGCCAGCCTCCCGCCCGCCAGCAGCTCGGCCAGGTCGGGGGCCAGCCCGCCGGCGTCGGGGTCGGCATAAAGCCAGCCGAAGGCGATTTCGTTCAACCCCAGCGCGTGGGCGGCAAGGTTGAGGCCGCAGAACGCGTTCAGCCGCAGCCGCCCGCCCAGCCGTGGCTCGGGCACCGCCCAGATCGCCACCGGCGCGCCCACCGCCCGCGCGGCGGCAACGGTCGCGGCGGCATCGGTGAAGGTGACTTGCAGCACCAGCAGCCGGTCCACCCCGGCGGCGGCCAGATCGGCGATCGCCGCGTCGGTGGCGCCGGGGTCCGTCAGCAGGGCGCGCGGGCCGGCGATCTCGTGGCCGGTGGCGTCGAGGCGCGCCAGCATCGCGGCCAGCCGGTCACCCGCGAACTCGACATCGAAGGTTGCCCGTCCGAGGGGCAGGAGTCCGATCTTCATGGCACCCTCAGGCTTCAAGATAGGTGTGGCGGAAACTTGCGTCGGCGGGCGCGAACCGCGCGCCGCCCGCGCCGTAGCACGGATGGGTAAACCACGGCACGGCATGGGCATCGGCCAGCGCCGCGATCTCGTCAAGGTAGGCACGCGCGCCGCCGCGCAGGCCGGCCTCGATCGCCGCCCAGTCGGGATAATGCGCGAAGGCGTCCAGCCAGATCGCCCGGCCGGCAAGAAAGCCCGAGGCGCCGGCGCGGAAGGCGTGTTCCAGCACCCGCCGGAACGCCGCCTGCCCGGCACCCGCCGACAGCATCACCCACGGCCGGCCCGCCAGCCGCCCCATCTCGTCGAAGGCGGCCTGCACGGCGGCCGAGCCGTCGGCCTCGTCGGCGTTGACCGGGCTTTCCAGCTTGAAGACGTCGACGCCGTATTCGGGCCTGGCGAACTCGGCCACCGAGGCCAGCACATGGTCGGCCTTCTTGGCCTTCATCTCGACGTAGTCCTTGGTGGTGTCGGCATCGGCGGCCAGCGGGTAGACCAGCAGTTCCAGCAGGAAGGGGATGTCGAGGCGCGCGCATTCGTCGCCGATGCGGCGGACGTAGTCGTGCTGCGCGCGGCAGACCTCCGGCGCCGCATCGGGGCGATACCACGCCAGCACCTTGACCGCATCGCCGCCCATGCGCTTGATCTTGCCCACCGACCAGTCGTCGATATCCGACGACAGCCGCCCGCCCGGGGTGTCGGTGAACACCGAATCCTCCAGCGTCACGATCAGGCCCCTGGCGGGCGACAGCGCGTCGATGGCGTGGGGGACGGCATAATGGGGGTCGAGCAGCAGCGCGGTGGAGCCGTCCTGCAGGGTTTCCACCAGCAGCCGCTTGAAGCGGGCAACCTCGGCCCAGGGTGCCTCGGCCACGCCCAGCGCCTTGGCGATCGGCGCCTTGATCGGGGGGCGCTGATCGACGGCGGTCATCTTGCAGATACCCTTCGCGTCGGCCATGCGGCGCAGGCCCCAGAGCTTGCCGGGTGTGAGGTTCATCGCGTTCTCTCCTTCAGGAATTCCTCGGTCGCTGCCCGGTCGGGGCAGCCCGCGCGCCCGCCGGGGCGGGTGCATTTGAGCGCCGCGGCGGCATTGGCGAAGCGCACCGCCGCGGTTTCGTCGGCGCCTTCGGCAAGCCGCAGCGCGAAGGCGCCGTGCCAGACGTCGCCGGCGCCCAGCGTGTCGACCACCGCCACCGCGAACGCCGGCAGGTGGGCGCCGCCGGGCAGGTGCACGCCGTCGGCGCCATCGGTCACGCAGGCCCAGCCGGACAGGCCGGGCGCCACAACCGCCAGCGCCGCGGCCGGCGCAAGGCCGGGCGCGAGCGAGGCGAGGCCCTGCGCCGAAAATGCCACGTGGCTGGCGGCGGCCAGCAGCGCGGGGTCGATCGGCGCCTCGGCATCCAGCACACCGGGGATGGCGCGGGCGCGCGCCAGCGCCAGCGCCGCGGCGGCGCCTGCGGTCCAGCGGGTATCGGCCAGCACCGCGCCCACCGCCGGCGCGCCGCCCACCCGCCCCGGCCCCTCGGGCATGCCGGCGCCGCGAAAGTTGACGATCTGCCGTTCGCCCGCCGCATCCACCTGCACCGCCGAGAAGGACGAGCGCGCGCCTTCAACCCGCTCGACCAGGGTGCAGTTCACCCCCTCGGCCTGAAGCCCGGCAAGGATCATGTCGCCCACCGGATCGCTGCCGAGGCGGGCGGCCAGCCACGCCTCGCCCCCCAGCCGGGCCACCGCCACCGCCGCGGTGGCGGCACAGCCGCCGCCGACGATCGCGGCCTCGCTGGCCACGATCTTTTCGGGCCGGTCGGTGAAGGCCGGCACCCGGAGGACGAAATCCACCACCGCGTTGCCCACGCACAGAACCCGCGCCATCATTCCACCTCCAGCCCCGAGGGCACCCGGTCGGGCCGGCCCAGCCGCCCCTCGACCGAGGCGGTGCCGGTCAGCGCGTGCAGGAAGGCGACAAGATCGGCCACCTCGGCATCGCCCAGCGGGCGCGGCGCGATGTCGAGCCGCGCGGCAAGGCGGGCCATCTCGGCGCGGTCCTGCATGCCCACGAAATCGCTGTCTTCCAGCCATGGCGCCGGCGGCAGGGCGGCCAGCGCGGGCTTCCACGCCGCCCGCGCGGCGGCCGGGTTCAGGTGGTGGCGCACCATCCCCTCGAGCGTCGGCCAGGCGCCGTTGTGCCCGTAGGGCGCGCTCAGCGCGACGTTGCGCAGCATCGGGGTGCGGAAGCGGTAGGCGTCCTCCAGCCGGTCCGAGGCGCCCATCCGGCCGACGTCGCGGCGCACCGGCTCCCACGGGCGCACCCGGCCGGGGCCGAAGAACGGCAGCCCGAGCGCGTGAAAGCGGTGGTCGGACAGCAGCGGGCCGGAATGGCAGCCGTCGCAGCCCGCCTTGCCGTAGAACAGCGCCATCCCCCGCCGCTGCGCCGGGCCCAGCGCGCCGGCGTCGCCGGCGAGGAAGGCATCGAACGGGCTGTCGTGCGAGCGGAACTCGAACGCCTGGAAGGCGGCGATGGCGTTGGCGATGTGGGCGATGGTGATGTCGGCGGGCGCGGCGACATCGTCGAATGCCTCGGCGAAGAGCGGCGGATAGCCGGGGATCGCGCGCACCCGCTCGGCCACCAGCGGCCAGACGTAATCCACCCGCTCGAACGCGCGGCCGGCAAGCTCGTTCTCGACCGGGTCGCCCGCCATCTCGAACCGCGACGCCAGCGGGAACAGCGCCTGCGCGGCGAGGATGCCGGAAAGCCCCGGCGGCAACCATTCCTGCGCCGGGCTGTCGAAGCCGTTGTCGTAGATGTCCGAGCGCGAAAGCCGGCCGTCGTGGAACAGCACCTCGATCTCGTGCGCGCCAAGGTTCCACAGCGCCGGCGCGTTGCGCGCGATGCGGGCGCGGATACGGTCGCGGCCGGTGCCGGCCGTCCGCTCGGGGCCGACGCCCTGCCCGCCCTCGCCCACCCCCAGCGACAGCCCGTCCGAGGTGCCGTGCGCGGGCGCGTGGCAGGTCGCGCAGGCGATGTTGCGGTTGCCCGACAGCACCTTGTCGAAGAACAGCAATTGCCCGAGGCGGGCCTGCGCCGGATCGACCGCGACGAAGGCATCCTCTTGCAACGGCACCGGCAACGGGCCAGCCTGTGCGCCAAGCGGCAGCAGGCAAAGGGCAAGCACATGCGACATCTGGCGGGCGCGGCCCTTCTGGCCGTTGCGGCGGCCTTCCCCGCGGCGGCCGGGATCGAGACCGCGCGCGACCTGATGGACGCCGGCCGCTGGGCCGAGGCGATGGAAGAACTGCGCCCCGCCGCGATCTCGGGCAACGCCGAGGCCGAGGAACTGATCGGGGTGATGTATGCCATGGGCCTGGGCGTCGAGCGTGACGACGTCCGCGCCTTCGAATGGTATCTGCGCGCGGCGATGAAGGGCCATCCCGGGGCGCAATCCGGTGTCGGCTGGTATTACGAGATCGGCCGCGGCCTGCCCGCCCCCGACCTCGTGCGCGCCTACATGTGGTATGTGCTGTCCGCCATCGGCGGCGATCCCGATGCGGCGATCTCGCAAGAAGAGGTGGTGAAGAAGATGACGTCTGCGCAAATCGGGAAGGCTCTGGTTCTGGTGGACGATTACAAGGCCTGGCTTTATCCGTTCCGCTGATCGCGGGCGGCGGCCAGGGCCCAGGCGCCCAGCGGGCGCAGGTTGGCGGCGGCGCGGAACAGCCCGGCCCCGGGTGAGAAGGCGGCCGGGGTGCGGAAGGCGAAGCCGCGGCGGTCAAGCTCGCCCGCCAGGGCGGCCAGCAGCGCGCGGCATTCGTCCTCCATCCCGTAGCAGCGCAGCGCGGCCGCCAGCGAATAGTTGCAGCCCACCAGCGCCTCGTCCCATTGCAGGCCGCGCTCGGCCTCGTTGGGGGCGTGGGGGCTGGCGGGGCCGGGGGCCGCGATCAGCACCGCCGCGCGGCCGCCGCCGGCGGCGCGGAAGTTGCGTTCCATCACCGTAGCCAGCGCGCGGCGGGCGTGGCCTTCGGGCACGATGTCGCCCAGCCCCAGCATCCGCGCGGTGGCGGGGGCCTGGCATTGCTCGGCGAACACCGCCTCGGGCCACGGGCCGGCGCTGTCGAGGCGGAAGTGGCTGCCGGTCCAGAGCGCGGCGACGAACCCGGGCTCGGCCCGGGCCGAGGTGGCGCGCCAGTCCGCCGCCGCCTCGGGCGCGCCGGCCAGTTCGGCCAGCGCCGCGGCCGCGCGCAGCGCCGCCAGCCACAGCCCGCCGCACCACGCGCTGATCCCGTGCATCGGGATGTTGTCGAAGGTCTGGTCGGGGATACCGTCGTTCTCGATCAGCCCGTCGCCGTCACGGTCGGCGGTGGCCAGCGCTTCCATCGCATGACGCACCGGCGCGAGCAGCGCCGCCGCGCGCGCCGGGCCGCCGCGCCGGGCGCTGCGCCACGCCTCGAGCACGAACATCGCGTCGAGATCCTTCCAGCGGCTCGAATCCTGGTAGGCGTAGTCGTTGGTCTCGACGAAGGGGTCGCCCGCCGGCCCGCCGAGGTCGTGCGACAGCCAGCCGGCGCGCTTGCGCGGCAGCCGCGCGGCCGACTTGAGGTGGCGGCGCGGCGTCGGGTCGTCTCGCGGCAGGTCGCGCGCGAAGGCGTCGAGCAGGCTGTCGGCCAGCGCCGGGAACAGCGGATCGACGGCGGCGGCGGCGTAGGTCCACAGGTCGAACGTGCCGAACAGGGGATAATCGGGGCATTCGAGCGGCGCGAACAGCGCCGGCTGGCCGTGGCCCGGCGCCGTCCAGACGCTGCCGGCGGCGATCAGGTAAAGCTCGTTGATCACCGCCGCGACGGCGGGGGCCGGCAGGTCGAGCCGCGCCAGCGCGTCGGCGTGGAAGGCGTCGATCGCGTCCGACCAGGTGTCGGCGTTCGCCAGCGCATGGGCGGCGAGCGCGGCGGCATTGCTGCCGGCGGTGCCCCAGCGGGTGGTGTGGTGGCGCGCCCACAGCCGGCCGCGCCCGAAGCGCAGGTGCGGCAGATCCCACGCCAGCGCGAAGTCGAGCGTGGCCGCGGCGCCGGGGGCAAGATCGGTGCGCGCGGCCAGCGCAGCCATCTGCACCGGGGCCGGATGCTCGGCGAAGGCGCCGCCCGATTGCCATGCCGGCAGCGCCGCAAGCGTGCCGTCGGCGGTGAAGCCCGCCCACAGCGCCGCGCCCTCGGCCGCCGGGTCGAACGCCGGGCAGGCGCTGATCCCGACCCCCGCGGCGGGGCGCGCGGCCAGCGCCATCGTGCCCTCGCCGGCCTCGGGGCCGCCGGCCCAGGCGCGGTGCATCGCCACCCCCTCGGCGCCGTCGGCGCGGAAGGGCGCGGCGTGCTGGCCCTCGGGCACATGGCCCGCGCCGGCGCCGCCCACAAGGTTCGGCAGGCACACCATCGCCGCCGCCGGGCACGGCACGGTGCCCTGGTTGCGCAGGTGGATGCGCAGCAGCGCCACCGGCAGGTCGGTATCTTCGCCGCCGGGCCACACCGGCGAAAGCTGTTCGACGCTCACCGCCAGCGCGCCGTGGGTGTGGCAATGCCAGCCCTTGGGCCAGAGCGCGTGGTGGCTGCCGGCGGGGTCGGCGGCCCAGCCCGGCGCGGCGCGCCCGGCCGGCATCAGCGCTCGCGCGCCGGCGCCGCCGGCGAACACCGACACCCCGGCCCCCGGCCAGTGCGCCAGCCGCGGCGCCCAGGGATCGAGCGCGGTCTGCACCAGCCCGCCGTTCGCCCCAAGCGACAGCGTGCCGGCACCGATCCCGCCCATCGGCGGGGCCAGGTCGGCGGTGGTTTCGAGTTGCTCGGCGATGCGGCGGCGCTGCGGGGCACCGGCCCAGGGCAGAACGCGACGCAGCGCGGCGGAGGGTGGGCGTGAAGGCATCTGTCCGCTCGGGGGGAAGGGCCGGGCCAGCGTGGGCCCGGCCGGATTTTTCGGGGCGACGGACCGGGCCAGCATGGGCCCGGCCGGATTTTTCGGGGGGACGGGCCGGGCCAGCATGGGCCCGGCCCGGGTTTTCATTGCAGGTCGGCGGCGCGCGCGGCCTCGATCTCGGCGGTCGCGGCCTCGACCGAGGCGGTCAGCGCCTCGAAGATCTCGGGGCCCCCGTCGATGTTGGCCTGAAACCAGTCGTAAACCGGCGCCGCGGCGGCGCGGAACGCCTCTTTCTCGTCGGCGGTGGGCACGTAGATGTCGCCGCCGGCGGCCGCAAACTCTTCATAGGCGTCGATCGACTTGCGCTTGGGCGAGGCGAAGGTCGCCTGCTGAAGCTGGTAGAACCCGTCGAGCACGACGCGCTTCAGCTCGTCCGGCATCGACATGTAGACCTCGTTGTTCATGAACCACAGCGCGCCCATGTAGGCGTGCCCGTCGAGGGTGAGATACTTCAGCCCGGCATCGGGGAACTTCATGCCCATGATGTCGGTGATGCCGTTCTTCGAGCCCTCGACAACCCCGGTCTGGAGCGAGGTGAACAGCTCGGGCCACGGGATCGGGGTGGGCGAGGCATCGAGCGCGCGCACCAGTTCCTGCGGCAGGTCGGCCACCACGGTGCGGATCTTCATGCCCGCCAGATCCTCGGGCGTCTCAACCCGCTGCCGGGTGTTGGCGAAATTGCGCCAGCCGCCGGTGTTGCCCACCGTCATCAGCCGGATCGCCCCGCCCGAATTCTCGAGCGTCATCGCCTTCATGGTGTTCATGAACTCGGTGCCGTTCTGCAGCACCGCCTCGGCCACCCGGTCGTCGGCCATCAGGTAGGGCAGGTCCAGCACCTGCACGAACGGAAAGATCCCGGCCGCGCCGCCCGAGGTCGAGATGTAGATGTCGATGGTGCCGTCGGCGATGCCCTGAAGGCACTCGGCGCCGTTGGCGCAAAGCTGCGTGCCGATGAACAGCTCCACCGCGATGGCGCCGTTCGATGCCTGCTCGACGAAGTTCTTGAACACGATCAGGCCGTCGTAATCCTCGTCGTTCTCGTTCGAGTTGGCGGTGGCGCGCAGGGTATAGTCCTGCGCCGCCGCCGGCAGCGCGACGCCCGCCAGCATCGTGGCCGCCGCAAGCGCCGAAAGGGTCGTTCTGAGCATGGGAACCTCCTTGTTGTCGTCCCGTTTGGCCGCCCTCACTGCACGAAACCCGCCAGCCGCGGCACCGTCATCGACACCGCGGGGATATAGGTGATCAGGAAGATCACCAGGATTTCGACAGCCAGGAACGGCAAGATGGCCTTCGAGATCGTCTCGACCTTCTCGCCCGAGACCTGCGAAGCCACGAACAGCACCAGCCCCATGGGCGGTGTCGCCAGGCCAACCGTGAGGTTGACCGACATGATGATCGCGAAATGCACCGGATGCACCCCGAGGTCGACGAAGATCGGCCCGAGGATCGGGCCGAGAATGATGATCGCCGGGCCGGCGTCGAGGAACATGCCCACGACGAACAGCAGCAGGTTGATCAGGAACAGCAGTATCAGCGGGTTCTGCGACAGCCCGAGGATGGCGTCGGCCAGGATCTCGGGGGCGTGGGCGAGGCTGACGACGGTCTTGAACGCCACCGCCGCGCCGACCAGCAGCAGCACCGTGGCCGAGGCCAGCGCCGAGCGCGTCAGGATCGCCGGCAGGTCGCGCAGCTTCATCGAGCGCAGCACGAAGAACGACACCAGCAGCGCATAGCCGACCGCGACGGCCGAAGCCTCGGTGGGCGTGAACACCCCGACCAGGATGCCGCCAAGGATCAGGATCGGGGTTTGCAGCGGCGCCACCGCCCGCTTGCAGATCAGCCGGAAATCGGCCGACACCAGCGCCCGCAGCCGCACCATCAGCAGATGCGCCACGATCAGCATCGCCACGAACAGCACCCAGCCGTTCACCGCCGCCCCGGCGAGGCCCAGGATGCCGCCCGCCAGCGCCACCAGCAGCCCCGCGACGTTCACCCGCAACAGCACGAACGACACCCACGCTTCAAGCGGGGTGATCGTCTGGTTGCGGTGCACGATGCGCTCGGCCTTGGGCAGGTCGTAGCGGTCGGCCAGCAGGCGCACCACCAGCATCAGCCCGACGCCCACCAGCACCCCCGGCACGATCCCGGCCAGAAACAGCGCCGCGACCGATTCGCCCATCACGTAGGCATAGATGATCATGATCCCCGAGGGCGGAATGATCGGCCCGATGACCGAGCTTGCGGCCGTCACCGCCGCCGCGAACCGGCGGGTGTAGCCGTTCTTCTCCATCGCCGGGATCAGGGTCGAGCCCAGCGCCGAGGTATCGGCCACCGCCGAGCCCGAAAGCCCCGCGAACAGCATCGACGACAGGATGTTGACATGCGCCAGCCCGCCGCGCAGGTGGCCCATCAGCGCTTGGCTGAACTCGACCAGCCGGGTGGTGATGCCGCCGCGGTTCATGATCTCGCCCGCAAGCATGAAGAACGGCAGCGCCATCAGCGGAAAGCTGTCCATGCCGTTGTAGAGGTTGCGGTAGAGCAGCGCGAGGTCGCGCTCCTGCCCGTTCAGCCACAACAGCACCCCGGGCGCGAACATCAGCGCGAAGAACACCGGCAGGCCGATCATCAGCAGCACGAGGAAGACCGGCAGGAACCAGATCAGCATCACTCGGCCTCCGGGGCGAAGCTGGCGGGCCGGTCGTTGTCGGGCAGCGCGCGGTCGGGGTCGGTCAGGGCCGCGAGGTTGCGCAAGATCAGCTCGACGCAGACCAGCGTCATCAGCCCGATGCCCACCAGCAGCGAGGCATACATGTAGCGCAGCTTGACGCGCACCATCTCGCCGCCCACCCAGTCGAGCGGGATGCGCAGCGACGACGAGTTGAAATTGCCGCCGAAGCCCATGGCGTGGCCCCAGCCGTACACCAGGCCCACCACCAGCACCGCCAGCGCCACCAGCAGCAGCGCCAGGTGCAGGCCCAAGCCCAGCCGGCGCGGCAGCGCCTCGGGCAGCATCTCGATGGCGACGAAGCCGCCCCAGCGGAACGCCGAGGGCGCCATCAGCCCGGTCATCCACAGCATCAGGAAGCGCGCCGCCTCGTCGGGCCAGGCCATCGCGCTGTTGAGCGCGTAGCGCATGAACACCTGCAGCAGCGTGACCACGACCATCAACGCCAGCGCCATCCAGCCGAGCGTTCGGCAGAACCGCAGCACCGGCGTGTTGAAGGACGCCAGCAGTCGCAAGGGCACGAAGATCATGCCGCCGCTTCTCCCCCCTGTCCGGCCCGAATCGGCCGGGTGCGTTTTGCCTTTCGTTTTTTTCGTATGGTCCATCCGATGAACCATCAAGTCAAGAGTCGCGGTCTCAGCGGGCCTCGATCAGGGCCACGCCCAGGGTGCGGCAGAGGTGGCGCAGGCGGGGCGGGCAGGCCGGATCGGTGACGAACTGGCGGATCTGCGACAGATGGCCGCCGCGCACCGGCGCGACGCGGTCGAACTTGGACGAATCGGCGGCGAGGATCGCGGTGCGCGCGCCGTCCAGCACCACCCGCAGCAGCGCCGCCTCGCGCAGGTCGAAATCCAGCAGGCTGCCGTCCTCGCCGATCGCGGCGGCGCCGACCACGGCGATGTCGACGCGGAACTGGCGCACGAAATCCACCGCCTGCTCGCCCAGGATGGCGCCGTCGGACTGGCGCACGGTGCCGCCGGGCACGACCACGTCAAGGCCGGGATGGACGCGCAGCGCGTCGGCCATCTGCACGCTGTCGGTCAGCACCAGAAGCCCCGCGTGCCGCGACAGGTGGCGCGCCACCGCCGCGGTGGTGGTGCCCGAGTTGAGAAAGATCGCGACGTTGTCGGGGATGCGGCGGGCGATCTCGCGGCCGATCGCCTCCTTCTGCTCGGCGGCGATCGCGCGGCGCACCTCGAAGGCGGTGTATTCCACCCCCGCCAGCAACGAGGCGCCGCCGTGGAACCGCAGCACCTTGCCCGAGGCGGCCAGCGCGTTCAGGTCCTTGCGGATGGTCTGGGGCGTGGTGTGCAGAAGCGTGGCCAGCGCCTCGACCTCGGCGCGGCCGGTGCGGCGCAGATGGCGCAGGATCTCGGCCTGGCGGGACTGGACGGCGGTGCCGCTGACGCGCATCGAAAGCCCTCGGGGCAAGTAGCTTTCGTTTTGTCGCACGAACGAACGCAAATGCCAAGATTTCGCACCGCGGACGCGCCCGGAGCCTGTCCGGCCGGGATGGCGTCAGCGGCGGGCGGCGCGGCGCGGCAGCAGGGCCTCGAGGAACGGGCGGGCGGTGGCAACGACGCGGTCGAACCCGTCGCCGAGATCGGCGAACAGCGGCAGCCGCACGAGGCGGGCGGCGATGTCGTCGGTCACCGCCAGCGTGCCCGACGCGCGCCCGAAGCGGCGCCCCGCCGGGGCGCTGTGCAGCGGCACGTAGTGGAACGGCGCCACGATCCCGGCGGCGCGCATGTGGGCGATGAAACCGTCGCGGTCGGCGGGGCGCGGCAGCAGCAGGTAGAACAGATGGCCATTGCCGACGCTGCCCTCGGGGCAATGGGGCAGCCCGACGATGCCCTCGGCGGCAAGATCGGCGAAGGCGTCCATGTAGCGCGCGAAGATCGCGAGGCGCCGCGCGTTCACCGCCTGCGTGTCTTCGAGTTGCGCCAGCAGGAAGGCGGCCACAAGCTCGCTAGGCAGGTAGGAGGAACCGACGTCGACCCAGGTATACTTGTCGACCAGTCCCTTGAGGAACTGCCGCCGGTTGGTGCCCTTTTCCCAGATGATCTCGGCGCGGTCGATCAGATCGGGGCGGTTGACGGTCAGCGCCCCGCCCTCGCCGCAGACGAGGTTCTTGGTTTCGTGAAAGCTGAACGCCGCCATGTCGCCCAGCGCGCCGCACGGCCGGCCGCGGTAGGACGAGCCGTAGGCCTGCGCCGCGTCCTCGACCAGCAGCAGGCCGTGGGCGGCCGCGATGGCGGCAAGCGCGTCCATGTCGGCGGGGATGCCGGCGTAATGCACCGCCACGATCGCCCGCGTGCGCGGCGTCACCGCCGCCGCCGCCGCCTGCGGATCGAGGTTGAGGGTGCGCGGATCGATATCGGCGAACACCGGCACCGCCCCGCGCAGGACGATCGGATTGGCCGTAGACACGAAGGTGAACGACGGCACGATCACCTCGTCTCCCGGCGCGAGATCGCACAGCAGCATGGCCATTTCCAGCGCCGCAGTGCACGAATGCGTCAGCAACGCAAAGTCCGTGCCGGTCACGGCGGCGATGCGTTCGACACAGCGCTGGGTGAAGGGGCCATTGCCGCCCAACTGCCCGTTGGCGATGGCCTCGGACAGATACTCGGCCTCGTGGCCGACAAGGTGCACCCGGTTGAACGGCGTTCTCTCTACCATGGCGAAACGATAGCCTCGGTATCGGCCGATTGTTAGGCAAAGATCCGTCCATCTCGCGCGAAACGGGGTTTTTTCGGGGCCGCCCGGTGGCGCCCCGGATCAGCCACCGGCCGTCTCGGCCCGCCGCGTGCGCCACAGCGTGAACAGGCCCGCCGCCGTCACCAGCGCCGCCCCCGCCGCCACGTTGGGGCGCAGCGTCTCGTCGAAGGCAAGGATGCCCAGGATCGCCACGAACACCAGTTGCAGATAGGCGAAGGGCTGCACTGCGCTGGCCTCGGCCACCTCATAGGCCTTGATCAGGGTGAAATGCCCCAGCGCGGCGGTGCAGCACAGCAGCCCCATCCACGCCCAGTCCGGCGCGCTCATCGCCTCCCACGACCACGCGCCGATCAGCGTCATCGTCGCCGCCCCCGCGACCCCGGTCCAGAAGAACGACACCGCCGCCGAATCGTCGCGCGCGACATAGCGGGTCAGCAACCCGTAAAGCGCGAAGCCGAACGCCGCGAGCAGCGGGATCAGCGCGGCGGGCGAGAACACCGCGTAGCCCGGTTGCAGGATGATCAGCACGCCGACGAACCCGATCCCGATCGCGGCCCAGCGCCGCCAGCCCACCTTCTCGCCCAGCACCGGGCCCGACAGCGCCGCGACCAGCAGCGGATACGAGGTGAAGACGGCGTGGCTTTCGATCAGCCCCAGAAGGGTGAAGGCGACCACCATCACGCAGACCTCGCCGGCCAGCAGCACGCCGCGGAAGATCTGGATCGCAAGGTGACGGCTGCGCGCGGCGCGGCGCAATCCGCCGGCCTGCCGCGCCGCGACCGCGACCACGAACAGCGCGAAGAACCAGAACCGGATCATCACCACCATCAGCACGTTGTATTCGCCGGCCAGATGGCGCGAGATGCCGTCCTGCATCGCGAAGATGAAGGTGGTCAGCACCATCAGCCCGATCCCGAGGCGCAGGTTCTGCTCGGTCATGCGGTGTCCTTCACCCCGCGGCTCATGTGGCGCTTGGCGCCGAAGCCCGGGCACCGGCTTACCGCAAAGCCCGCCGCCTGCAAGGCCCGCCGCACATGGCCGGCGGCGGTGTAGGTGGCGAAGGTGCCGCCGGGCGCGGTGTGCGCGGCCACCGCCGCCATCAGCCCCGCGCCCCACATCTCGGGGTTCTTCGCCGGCGAGAAACCGTCGAGGAACCACGCCCCGGCGAACCCCTCCCACGCCGGCAGGGTGGTGCGGGCGTCGCCCTCGATCACCTCGGCCACCAGCCCCGGCAGCTCCAGCCGCCGCGCGCCGGCCTGCCATTGCGCCAGCAGCGGCGGGGCGGCGGCGGCGGCCTCGGGGAAGGGGGCAAGCGCGCGGGCGATCTCGTCCGCGCGCATCGGGAAAGCCTCGAAGCCGGTGTAGCGGAGCGTCCCGGCGCGGCCGGTCGCGCGCCACGCCAGCCACAGCGCCAGCAGGTTGAGCCCGGTGCCGAAGCCCAGTTCGGCCACCGCGAAACCGTCGCACAGCCGCCCGGGCAGGCCGTTGCCGGCAAGATAGACGTGGCGGGCCTCGTCCAGCCCGCCGGCCAGCGAGAAATACGGGTCGTCGAAGCGGGCCGAGGCCGGCACCCCGCCGTCAAGCCAGATCACGTCCGCCGCGCCCATCGCCCCCCCTTCGGTCGCGCGCAGCTTGCCACGGCGCCGGGGCGCCCGCGAGGGGGGTCAGGCGAAGATTCCGTGGCAGAACCACCCCCCAGACAGCGCCCCGCCATGGGCGTAGAACAGCCACAGCCGCGCACCCGCCGCGGTCTCGACCCGCCAGTAGTCGCGCACGCCCGAGCGCCATTCGGGATCGTCCAGCCACCATTCCGGCGCGATCCGTTCCGGCCCGGTGGCCGCGGCGGGCACGTGGGTGGCGCCGCGCCAGCCGAAGCTGTCGGGCAGCGCCGGCCGGTCGGGGGCGCGCAGCGGCTCGGGGCGGATCAGGATCGCCGGGCGTGGCACCGGCGGCGCGGGCCAGGGCCCGGCATGGGCCGGCGCGAAGGCGGCGGTCAGCATCTGCGCGGTCTTTTCGGGGATGTGGCTGTCGGCCGGGGCCAGCCGCACCACCGCCTCCATCCCCAGCCGCGCCCCCAGCCGGCCGATCAGGTCATCCAGCCCGGTATCGGCCGCCGCCCGCGCCGCGGCATCGGCCGACGCCTCGAGGTGGCCGCGGTGCTGGCGGGCCGAGACCGGCTCGACCGCCACCGCCTCGAGGCGCAGCCGGTCGATGCCGAAACCGGCCTCGATGGCATCGAGCTTCAGCGCCAGCACCGCCTGCATCCGGCCGGCCTCGGCGGTGGCGCGCGCCAGCGTCGCGGCCACCGCCGACACCCCGCCGTCGGCGTGGAACGCCTGAAGCCGCAGCGCGCGCGCGCCCAGCCCCGCCGCCTCAAGCCGCGCGGCCAGCCGCGCCAGCAGCCGCGCCAGCGCCGCCTCGAGGTCGGCGCGCAGCCCGATCGGGTCGGGAAAGCCGATCCGCACCGCCAGCACCGGCGCCGCCGCGACCGGCGAGATCGGCTCGGGCACCGCCCCCAGCGCCTGGTCGAGGCGCAGCAGCACCCCCGGCCCGAAGCGCCGCGCCAGCGCCGCCCGCGGCAGCCCGGCCAGATCCCCGATCCGCCGCAGCCCCAGCCGCGCCAGCCCCGCCACCGCCTCGGGCGCCAGCCGCAGCGCCGCCACCGGCAGCGGCGCCAGCACCGCGCGCACCTGCCCCGGCGGGGCGATGCGCCCGGCCGGCGGCGCATCGCCCGCCACCGCCGGCGCCGGGCCGCCGCGGGTCCAGTGCCGCCGCCCGGCGCGCGACCGCGTCGCCCGCGCCTCCTGCGCGATGGCGTCGCCCGAGCGCGCGCCCCCCGCCGCCGCCGCCCCGCCCCGCCCCGCGAACCGCGCCAGCGCCCAGGCCGCGCCGGGGGTGTCGGCCAGCCCCGCGCGCACGCTCAGCCCCAGCGCCGCCGCCCCTTCCTCGGCCGCCGCCATCAGCCCCGCCTCGCCGCCGAACAGATGCGCACACCCGGTGATGTCGAGCATCAGCGCCGCCTCCCCCTCCACCGCCACCAGCGGCGAGAACTGCCCCGCCCAGCGCTGCAACGCCATCAGGAACGCCGCCTCGCCCGCCGGATCGGCGGGGCGGGTCAGCAGCGCCGGGCACATCGCGCGGGCATCGCGCAGCGCCTGCCCGGGGGCCAGCCCCGCCGCCTCGGCCTCGGCGTTGACCGAGGCCAGCACCTGCGCGCCGCGCTCGTCGGCGACCACCGCCAGCGGCCCCTCGCCGGCCCCGCGCCGCGCCAGCCGCTCGGCCGCCAGCCGCAAAAACCACAGCGACAGATACCGCCGCGGCGTCATCGCACACCCCCCCTTCACCTTGGTCCAAATACTCATTCCCACGCCGCCAGAAGCGGGCCGGCGGCCTTGTTCCCCTTTTACCCCAGCGCGTCACGGCGGTCGAGTCGGCCGCGCACGGCCCCGGCGCCTGGATTGTCCATCCCGCATCGCCGTCCGGTCCCTTCCCCGGGCCGCGCACGATGGCTGCAGCGGGTGGGCCCGGCACGGCCCGCGGGATGCCCCCCTCAGGCATCTGGCCGAAAGGGTCGCGAAGGGCGAACGCTGCATCCTGCCCGACACCACCGCCGCGATCCCCATCAAGCAGGCGCGGCACCACGCCGACACCGGCGATGAAAGACGGCTTGCACCGGCCCGCGCTTCATTGTGATATGTTCCATCACGATTGAGGGGGCCATCACATGCGCAGGGCGACCATTGCCGACATCGCGCGCGAAGCGAATGTCAGCGTCGCGACGGTCGATCGCGTGCTGAACGGCCGGCTCAAGGTGCGCAAGGAAACCGCGCTCAAGGTGCACGAGGCGGCGAAGCGGATCGGCTATCACGGGGTCAACGCGCTGCGCAACCGGCTGCTGGCCGACCTGCCCGAGATCCACCTCGGCGTGATCCTGCAAAAGGAGCGGCACGCCTTCTACCGCCAGTTCGCCGCCCGGATCGAGGCCCGCCTGCTGGCCGACACCAACCACCGGCTGCGCGCCACCATCCGCTTTGCAGAAACCACCCTGCCGGACGAGCTTGCCGGCCTGATCGGCGCGATGGCGGGCAAGGTGCAGGCGGTGGCGGCAACCGGGCTCGACCATCACGAGGTCACCGCTGCGGTGGCCGAGCTGCGCGCGCGCGGCATCCCGACATTCTCGCTGCTGTCGGATTTCTCGCAAGGGGTTCGGGAAAGTTACATCGGTCTCAACAACCTGAAGGTCGGCCGGGCGGTCGGCTGGCTGATGCCAAAGCTAGCGGCGCGGCCCGGCAAGATCGGCATCTTCATCGGCGGGCACCGCTTTCACGGCCACGAACTGCGCGAGACCGGGCTGCGCAGCTCGTTGCGCGAATACGCCCCGGGCTTCGAACTGCTGAACCCCTACATCAACCTCGAGGCGCGGCAACTGACCTACGAGGCCACCCACGAGATGCTTGCCAACCACCCCGACCTTGTCGGGATCTACTGCGCCGGCGGCGGCATGGAGGGGGCGATTTCGGCGCTGCGCGAAACCCGCCCGCGGCGCGAGGTGGCGCTGGTGGTCAACGAACTGACCGACGAGACGCGGCAGGCGTTGCAGGACCGGATCGTCTCGATCGTGATCGCGACGCCGCTGCGCGCGATCTGCGACGAACTCGTGACGTTGATGATCCACACGGTCGAGAACGGCATGGCCGAAACCCCCGGCCAGCGATTCCTGCCCTTCGAGGTGTGGACGCCCGAATCCCTGTGATGATGTAAATCAATCATGGTCGACATCATTATACATCACAAATGATGGATAAGGCCCGCATCCCGGCGTTGACCGCAAGGCACCCGATCGGGAATTCTGCACCGCATGGCCGCGTGGAGGAGATTGCGGCCAGGGGGCTCCGACACGCCGGACACGGACGCGGACGTACCAGTGGCATCGCCCCGGTCCGACGAAAACGGCCCCGCAACTCGTGCGGTCCGGCCTGCCGGATCGACAGTGGAGGTACTGCAATGAAGAAATTCCTGATCTCGACGGCCGTGGCGACGACCCTCGCCGTGGCGGCCTCGGCCGAGACGATCGGCGTGTCGATGGCGCTGTTCGACGACAACTTCCTGACCGTGCTGCGCAACGGCATGGTCGAATATGCCGACGGCCTCGACGGCGTCGACATCCAGGTCGAGGATGCGCAGAACGACGTCGCCCGCCAGCTCGACCAGATCAACAACTTCATCGCCTCGGGCGTCGACGCGATCATCGTCAACCCGGTCGACACCTCGGCCACGCAGGCCATGACCGACGCCGCCGAAGGCGCGGGCGTGCCGCTTGTCTTCGTCAACCGCGAGCCGGTGAATGTCGACGATCTTCCCGACAACCAGGCCTTCGTCGCCTCGAACGAGATCGAGTCGGGCACGCTGGCCGCGTTCGAGGGCTGCAAGCTGCTGCGCGCCGCGGGCAAGGCCGGCGGTGCCGACATCTACATCCTGATGGGCGAGTTGTCGAACCAGGCCGCCGTCCAGCGCACCAAGGACTTCCATGACGTGATCGGCATGGACATGTGCAGCTTCATCAACATCATCGACGAGCAGACCGCCAACTGGTCGCGCGACGAGGCGCAGGATCTGATGACCAACTGGCTGTCGTCGGGCACCGCCTTCGACGCCGTTTTTTCCAACAACGACGAGATGGCGATCGGCGCGATCCAGGCGATGAAATCCGCCGGCATCCCGATGGACGAGGTGGTGGTGACCGGCGTCGACGCGACCCAGGACGCGCTGGTGGCGATGTCGCAGGGCGACCTCGACGTGACGGTGTTCCAGGACGCGGCGGGCCAGGGCTCGGGTGCGGTCGACGCCGCGCTGCGCCTCGCCCGCGGCGAGGACGTGGACCAGAAGGTCTACATCCCGTTCCTGCTCGTGACCCCGGCCAACATCGACGACTTCCTGTCGAAGAACTGATCGGCGCGACAGCCGACGAGCGAACGGGCAGGCCGGCCCCGGGCGGGCCTGCCCCGAGGTTCCCATGGGAAGAGGCAGGAAATGGCGAAAGCGGCCCACAGCACCGGCGGCCTCGCATTCGACGCCCGCAAGCGCAGCTGGCCCGCCGAGGCCAACATCTTCATCGCGTTGCTGCTGCTGATTGCGCTGTTCGAGGCGATCGGCCATTTCACGGTCGGCCAGTCGATGCTGTTCGACTTCAACTCGGCCCGCGACGGCACCGTCCTGAACATGGCGCGGATCAAGATCATCGTGCTGCAGGTGGCGATCATCGGCATCATCGCGATCGGGGTGACGCAGGTCATCATCACCGGCGGGATCGACCTTTCGTCGGGCTCGGTCGTGGGCGCGGCGGCGATGATCGCCATGAGTTTCGCGCAAGTGGCCGAGGTGAACGGCAACCCCAACCCCAAGGCGATCTTCCTGAGCGAGGTCGACGGGGCGATGGTGCCCCATCCCCTGCTGATGGACCTGCCGGTGCTGATCCCGGTGCTGGTGGGGCTGGCCTGCGGGCTGGTGGCGGGGCTGATCAACGGGATGTTCATCGCCTACACCGGCATTCCGCCGTTCATCGCGACGCTGGGCATGATGGTGTCGGCCCGCGGCGTGGCCAAGTGGTGGTCGCAGGGCAACCCGATCTCGTTCCCGACCGACAGCTATGCCGCGATATCGAACGGCAACCTGATGGACACGCTGACGTTCGGCCTGTTCTCGGACACCTGGCTGATGCGAGAGCTGTTCAACGGCCAGAACCCGGCGGTCTTTTTCCTGCTTCTGGCGGTCCTGTTCCACGTCGTGATGCGGCGCACGGTCTACGGCAAGCACACCTACGCCATCGGCTCGAACCCGGACGCGGCGCGGATGTCGGGCATCAACGTCGCGCGCCACAAGGTGCTGGTCTATGCCATCGCCGGGATGCTGGCGGGCTTCGCCGCGATCCTGCTCACCTCGAAGAACCTGACCGCGCAGGCCGGCATGGGTGTCATGTACGAGCTTGACGCCATCGCCATGGCGGTGATCGGCGGGGTGTCGCTTTCGGGTGGGCGCGGCTCGATCGTGGGCACGGTGCTGGGGGCGATGATCTTCGGCGTCATCATCTCGGGCTTCACCTATCTCCGGCTCGATGCCTATTACCAGGAGATGGTCAAGGGCGCGATCATCGTCGGCGCCGTGGTGCTCGACCAGTGGCGGCAGCGGCGCGCGGCGGCGGGATCCTGAGGGGGGGGCATACAATGAACGACATCATCCTCGAAACCCGCGACCTGACGAAGCACTACGGCGGCGTGCACGCGCTCGAAGGGGCGAACTTCGCCATCCGCGCGGGCGAGCATGTCGCGATCATGGGCGACAACGGCGCCGGCAAGTCGACCTTCGTGCGCCAGATCACCGGGGTCGAGCAGCCGACCCGCGGCGAGATCATATTCGGCGGCAAGCCGGTGCACTTCGCCGGCCCGCTGGAAGCGCGCGAGGCCGGCATCGAGACGGTGTTCCAGACGCTCGCGCTGGCCGATCACCTCGACGTGCCCGACAACCTGTTCCTGGGGCGCGAGATCACCTACTGGAACTGGCTCGGGCCGTTCCGGTTCCTCGACTACAAGGCGATGCGGCAGGCCACGCTCGACGGGCTCGAAAAGACCGCGGTCAAGATCCCCAACATCCGCAACACGATCCAGAACATGTCGGGCGGGCAGCGGCAATGCGTGGCGATCGCGCGCACCGCCACCTTCCACTCCAAGCTCACCATCATGGACGAGCCGACGGCGGCGCTGGGCGTGCAGGAAACCGCGCAGGTCGAGAACATCATCCGCACCCTGAAGGAGGCGGGCGAGCCGCTGATCCTGATCAGCCACAACATGCGGCAGGTGTTCGACCTGGCAGACCGGATCGTGGTGTTCCGGCGCGGCCGGATCGTCGCCAACCTCGACAAGAACGAAACCGACGGCCAGGACGTCGTCGCCTACATCACCGGCGCCAAGACCGGCGAGGAATACGCCGGCGCCGCCTGAGCGCACCGGCCCTTCCAGAATTGCGATCCACCGGCGCCCGCCAGCGCCGACCGAAGGAGGCATGCCATGAAGATCGCCCTCGACCCGCACATGCACCGCCACATCCCGCTCGACCAACTGCCCGCGAAGGTGGCGGAACTGGGCTACGAGTGGATCGAGCTTTCGCCCCGCGGCGACTTTCTCGAATGGTTCAAGGCGCCGCGCGTCTTTCCCGACCGCATCCGCGGCTTACGCAAGGCGCTGTCTTCGGCCGGCGTCGGCGTCGCCTCGTTGCTGCCGATGTATCGCTGGGCCTCGAACGACGAGGCCGAGCGGCAGGCGGCCGTGCGCCACTGGAAACGCGCCATCGAGATCGCGGTCGAGATGGAGGTCGACACGCTGAACTCCGAATTCGGGCGCGGACCGCATCCCGACAAGGGCGGCTGCTATTGCTGCCACACCGGCGCGATGATCGAGGCGTGCGAGGATGCGTGGTGGCGCAGCATGGACGAGCTGGTGCCGGTGCTCGAACGCGAGGGGGTCAACCTGCATATCGAGCCGCACCCCGAGGACTGGGTGGAAACCCTCCAGCCCTCGGTCGACCTGATCCGCACGGTGAACAGCCCCCGGGTGAAGTTCCACTACTGCACCCCGCACACCTTCTATTTCGGCGACGACAGCGTCGCGATGCTGCGCGAATGCGCCGACGTTCTGGCGCATGTGCACATCGCCGACACCTTCAACCACAAGGCCAGTTCCGGCCTTCGCTACATCGTCAACCCGCCGGGATCGGCGGCGCGGGTGCACCAGCACCTCGACATCGGCCAGGGCGAGGTGCCGTGGGACGACGTGTTCCGCACCCTCGCCGAGATCGGCTTCGACGGCATCATGACCGCCTGCGTCTTCGCCTGGGAAGACCGCGCCGACGCCTCGGGCCGGTTCATGCGCGCCGAGATGCAACGCTACATCGACACCTACTGGAAACAAGGGTGAAGCCATGACTGTCAACATCGGTGTCATCGGCACCGGAATGATCGGCCGCGACCATGCCCGTCGCGTCAACCAGGTGCTCGACGGCGGCCGGATCGTCGCGCTGAGCGACGTCGACCGCGCCTCGGCCGAGGCGGTGCGGGCCGCCGTCGCGCCCGACGCGACAGTGTTCGCAAGCGGGCAGGCGCTGATCGCCTCCGACGCGGTCGACGCGGTGCTGGTCACCTCGTGGGGGGCGACGCACGAGGAATACGTGCTGGCCGCCATCGCCGCCGGCAAGCCGTGCTTTTGCGAAAAGCCGCTGGCCACCACCGCCGAGGGCGCGCGCCGCATCGTCGAGGCCGAGGCCGCCCATGGCCGCCGCCTCGTGCAGGTGGGCTTCATGCGCCGCTACGATGCCGGCTATGTCGCGCTCAAGCAGGTGGTCGACAGCGCCATCGGCACGCCGCTGATGGTGCATGCCGCCCACCGCAACCCGACGGTGCCCGAGCAATACGTCACCCCGATGGCGATCCACGATACCCTGATCCACGAGATCGACGTGCTGCGCTGGCTGCTTGACGACGATTACGTCTCGGCCCGGGTGATCTTTCCGCGCAAGACGCAACACGCCCACGCGAAGGTGGCCGATCCCCAGATCGTGCTGCTGGAAACCGCGCGCGGCGCGGTGATCGACGTCGAGATCTTTGTCAACTGCCGCTATGGCTACGACATCCAGTGCGAGGTGGTGGGCGAGGAAGGCATCGCCCGCCTGCCCGAGCCGATGGCGGTGCAGACCCGCCGCGACGCACGCCTGTCGCAACCGATCCTGACCGACTGGAAAGACCGTTTCGTCGCCGCCTACGACGTCGAACTGGCCGACTTCCTGCGCGCCGCCGCGCAAGGCACCGCCGCCGGCCCGTCGTCGTGGGATGGCTATGTCGCCGCCGTCACCTCGGATGCCTGCGTCGCGGCGCAGGAGGCGCCGGGCACCGCCGTTCCCGTCACCCTGCCGGCGCGCCCGGCGCTTTACGCCTGAGGGGCCCGCCATGCGCTTCGCCATGAACCACATCGTCGCCCCGCGCCTGCCGCTGGCCGAATTCTTCGCGCTGGCCCGCCGCCTCGGGGCGACCGAGGTCGAGATCCGCAACGATCTGCCCGACGTCGTGGGCAGCCACCCCCCCGAGGCGGTGCGCGAGGCCGCCGCCGAGGCCGGGGTGACGGTGATCTCGATCAACGCGCTTTATCCCTTCAACCTCTGGGCCGGCGATCTGCCGGGCCGGGCGCTGGCGATGGCCGATTACGCCGCCGCCTGCGGCGCGCGGGCGCTGGTGATGTGCCCGCTGAACGACGGCCGCGCGGTGCCGGCCGCCGACACCGCCGCCGCGCTGCGCGCGATCCGCCCGATGCTGGCCGATCGCGGCCTTGTCGGGCTGGTCGAGCCGCTGGGCTTTCCGATCTCGTCGCTGCGCACCAAGGCCGCGGCGGCCGAGGCGATCGCCGCCGCGGCGGGCGAGGGCACGTTCCGGCTGCTGCACGACACCTTCCACCACCACCTCGCCGGCGAGACGGCCTTCTTCCCCGCGCTGACCGGGCTGGTGCACATCTCGGGCGTGACCGCGCCGGGGGTGGCGGTGGCCGACATGCTCGACGCGCACCGGGTGCTGGTGGACGGCGCCGACCGGCTGGGGAACCTGGCGCAGATCCGCGCGCTGGTGGCGGCGGGCTACGACGGGCCGTTCAGCTTCGAGCCGTTCGCCCCCGAGGTGCACGCGCTGGAAGACCCCGAGGGCGCGCTGCGCGCCTCGATGGCGCACCTCGAAGCAGCGGCCTGAGCCGGCGCCAGGCCCCCCCTCCGCGAGGCGATGGCGCCATGCGCGCCATCAGCCGGGTGAGGCGGTTTCCGGCCGATCGGTTCGGCCCGGCCGAACCGATCGGCGGATGGCCCGCTCATTCCTGCGCGCGCAGCACCTGCGCCGGGCGCGCCGCCAGCGGCCGCAGCGCGAAGCCAAGCCCCGCCAGCAGCGTCGCCAGCACACCGCCCGCAACGATGGCCAGCGCCGAGACCGGCTCGAACCGATAGTCGACCTCCATCACGAAGGTCATCACCGCCCAGCCCGCCAGCCCGCCGGCGACGATCGCCACCACCCCCGCGGCCGCGCCCAGCAACGCCGCGCGCAGCGCGAACGAGGCAAGGATGCGCCCCCGCGCCGCGCCCAGCGTCTTGAGCACCGCAGCCTCGTAGACCCGCGCCCGCTCGCCCGCCGCCGCCGCGCCCACCAGCACCACGAAGCCGGTGACCAGCGTCGCGCCCGCGGCATAGGACGTTGCCGCCGCGATGGCGCCCAGCGCCTCGGTCACCCGGTCAACCGCGTCGCGGATTCGGATCGCGGTGATGTTGGGAAACATCCCCGCCAGATCGCGCAGGATCGCGGCCTCGGCGGCCGGTTCGGCATAGACGGTGGCGATGAAGGTATGCGGCGCGGCCTGAACCGCGGCGGGGTTCATCGACATCACGAAGCCGATGCCGGCGGTCTCGAAGTTCACCTGCCGGAAGCTGGCGATTTCGGCGGTGATGTCGCGCCCCAGCACGTTGACGGTAAGCGTATCGCCCAGCTTGAGGCCCATCTCGGCCCCCTCTTCGGCGGCGAAGCTGACCAGCGGCGGGCCGTCGTAATCCTCGGGCCACCATGCGCCCTCGGTCAGCGTGGTGGTGTCGGGCAGGGTGGCGGAATAGGTCACGCCGCGGTCGCCGCGCAGCACCCAATGGTCGCCGGCCACGGCGCGCGCGTCCTGCCCGTTGATGCGGGTGATCACCCCGCGCAGCATCGGTGCGGCTTCGATCCGGCTGACCGCCGCGTCGCCCTCAAGCCGCGCCGAAAAGCCCGGCATCTGGTCTTTCTGGATATCGACGAAAAAGAAGGCGGGCGCGCGCGCGGGCAGGTCGCGCGCGATCGCCTGGCGCAGGTTGGCGTCGATCTGGCCCACCGCCGCCAGCACCGCCAGCCCGAGGCCCAGCGACAGCACGACCGAGGCCGCCTCTTCCCGCGGCCCACCGATGGCACCCAGCGCCAGCCGCAGCGCGGTGCGCCCGCGCACCACCCGCGCCCGCGCGCCCCACTGCGCCGCCCGGCGCAGCGCGAAGGCCGCCACCGCCAGCACCGCCAGCGCGCCCAGCACCCCGCCGGCCGCGCCCAGCGCCAGCGACGGCACGCCCGAGAACCACACCGCCGCGCCCACCAGCGCCGCCAGCAGCGCCGCCATCACCGCCGCCATGCCCCAGCCGGGCCAGCCCCGCCCCTCGCCCGCGCCGCGATACAGCGCCGCCGCCCGCACCCGCGCGGTGCGCGCCAGCGGCCACAGCGTGAACAGCAGCGCCGTCAGCACGCCGTAAAGCGCGGCCTCGGCCAGCGGCGCGGGATGCAGCCCGAACGCCACCGGGATCGGTAACAGCCCCGCGATCGCCGGCGCCAGCGCCAGCGGCACGCCCGCGCCCAGCACCAGCCCGGCGGCGATGCCGATGGCGGTCAGCACGCCCACCTGCATCAGGTAGACGAGGAACACCGTCCGCCCCTCGGCCCCCAGCGTGCGCAGGGTGGCGATGGTGGCGGTCTTGCCCTCGAGATAGGCGCGCACCGCCGCCGACACGCCGACGCCGCCCACCGCCAGCCCCGCCAGCCCGACCAGCACCAGAAAGGCCCCGATCCGCTCGACGAAGCGCGCCACGCCGGGGGCGCCGTTGCGCCGGTCCTGCCAGCGCATGCCGGCGTCGCGGAAGGCCGCCCGCGCCTCGGCGCGCATGGCGTCAAGGTCGGCGCCCTCGGGCAGCAACATGCGGTATTTTGTGTCGAACAGCGTGCCCGGCGCCAGCAGGCCCGAGCCCGCCAGCCCCTCGGTGGTGACGATCGTGCGCGGGCCAAGGCTGAACCCGCCCGAGCCGGCGTCAGGCTCGCGCAGCAGCGCCGCCGAAAGGTGGAACTCCTGCGTGCCGAGGCGGAAGGTCGCCCCCGGCGCCAGCCCCAGACGGTCGACGAGCACGCTGTCCATCACCGCCCCGGGCAGCCCGCCCGCGCCGGCCAGCGCCTGCGCCAGCGGCATCGCCGGTTCCAGCACCGGCGCGCCGACCAGCGGATAGGCGCCGTCTACGCCCTTGACCTGGGTCAGCGCGCGCTGCGCCTCCGCGCCCTCGCCCACCACCGCCATCGAGCGGAAATCGACGATCTCGGATACCGCCACCGCGCGCGCCCGCATGAAGGCGCGTTCCTCGTCGGTGGCGAAGCGGTAGGTGAATTGCATCTCGGCGTCGCCGCCCAGCAGCACCGCGCCCTCGCGCTCCAGCCCCGCCTCGATCGAGGCGCGCACGATGCCGACCGCGGCAATCGCCGCCACCCCCAGCGCCAGGCAGGCCAGGAACACCCGGAAGCCGGCAAGCCCGCCCCGCAACTCGCGCCGCGCGATCGCCCAGGCCAGGCGCGCGCGGCTCATTCAGCGGCCCTTTGCACGTCTTCGCCCGCGATCCGGCCATCGGCCAGCCGCACCACCCGGTCGCAGCGCGCGGCAAGGTCGGGGGCGTGCGTCACCAGCACCAGCGTCGCGCCGTGGCGATCCTGCAGGCCGAACAGCAGGTCCATGATCGCCTGCCCGTTGGCACCGTCAAGGTTGCCGGTGGGTTCGTCGGCCAGCAGGATCGCCGGGCGCGGCGCGGCGGCGCGGGCCAGCGCCACGCGCTGCTGCTCGCCCCCCGAAAGCTGCGCCGGGTAATGGTCAAGCCGTGCGCCCAGGCCCATCGCGCGCAATTCCGCCTCGGCGCGCTCGAACGCATCGCGCGCGCCGGCCAGTTCCAGCGGGGTGGCGACGTTTTCCAGCGCGGTCATCGTCGGGATCAGGTGGAAAGACTGGAACACCACGCCCATATTGCCCCTGCGGAAGCGGGCCAGCGCATCCTCGTCCATCGCCGTCAGGTCGTGGCCGAGCGCGTGGACGCTGCCCGCGGTGGCGCGTTCCAGCCCGCCCATCAGCATGAGGAGCGACGATTTGCCCGACCCCGACGGCCCCACCAGCCCGACGCTTTCGCCGCGTCCGACGTCAAGCGTGATGCCGCGCAGAACCTCGACCGGGCCGGCGTTGCCGGCAAGTGTCAGGCCGGCATCGCGCAGCGACAGCACCGCATCGGGCATTCTGAACTCCCTCGTTCTGTTCTTCCCTCGATATGGCGCGCGGCACCGGCTTCGCAACCGCCTTGTGGCCGCCGGCCTCGCATTGCTGGTGTCGGCGGCGGGCGCGGTGGCCGCGCCGGTGCAGGTGCTGGCGCTGGGCGACAGCCTGACGCAGGGCTACGGCCTGCCGCCCGGGGATGGGCTGGTGCCGCAATTGCAGGAATGGCTGGTGGCGCGCGGCCACGACGTGACGGTGCTGAACGCCGGGGTTTCGGGCGACACCACCGCCGGCGGGCTGGCGCGGGTCGACTGGTCGCTCACCCCCGAGGTGGACGCGATGATCGTGGCGCTGGGCGGCAATGACCTGCTGCGCGGCATCGACCCGGCCGTCAGCCGCGCCAACCTGCGCGGAATCCTGTCGGCCGGCGCCGCGCGGGGCGTTCCGATGCTGCTTCTGGGCGTGCCCGCGCCGGGCAATTACGGCCCCGACTACAAGCGCGATTTCGACGCCATGTATGCCGACCTTGCGGCCGAGTTCGACACCGGCCTCGTGCCCAACATGCTCGCCCCCATCGCCGAGGCGCCGCAGGGGGCGGCGGGCGCGCTGATGCAGCCCGACATGATCCACCCCAACGCACGCGGCGTGGCCCGGATCGTCGAGGCGCTGGGCCCGGCGGTCGAGGAATTGCTGGCAAGGGTGGCGGGGGAGTAGCCGCCGCTCACGGATTGCTGACTGGACTTCGCGCGCCCCGGCGCCGACCATGGCGGGCACGGGAACCGGGGGATTTGCCATGACGCCATTCGTTCGCGCCGCCGCGGCCGCGCTTGCCGCCCTTGCCGCCACGCCGGCGATGGCCGCCACGGCCGAGGGCACCCGCGTCACCGTCTCGGGCGAGGTCATCGACACCTGGTGCTACTTTTCCGGGGTCATGGGCGGCCCCGACGCGATCCAGGGCACCGCGCACCACACCTGCGCGCTGTGGTGCTCGGCCGGGGGCATCCCGGTCGGCATCCTGGGCGAGGATGGGCAGGTCTACATGGTGCTGAAGGTGCCGCAGGGCGATTCGGTTGCCGGCGGCGATACCCTGCTGACGCTTGCCAGCCACGGCGTGACCGCCGACGGGATGCTGTATCAGCGCGACGGGCTGAACTACATCGTCGTGTCCGGGGTGGTCTCGGACGCGGGTATCGGGAACCTCAGCCACCTCGACTTTGGCCTCGTGCCGCCCTTCGCCGTGCCCGAACCGCAATGAGGGGGACAGCCATGAAACTTTCGCTCGCCGCATTGTGCATGGCCGTCGCCTCCGCCGCCGGGGCGCAGGATTTCGCCGCCAACTCGCAGGCGCAATCCTGGGGCCTGCCGGCCGAGCAGAAGGCCCGCTTCGAGGCCGAGGTGGTGGACGTGCTGTGCACCCTCACCGGCGATTGCCCGGCCGATTGCGGCGCCGGCGCCCGGCAACTGGGCCTGCTGCGCAGCGAAGACGGGGTGCTGGTGCTGCCGCTCAAGAACGCCGAGCCGTTCACCGGCGCGGTGGAAGACCTGCTGCCCCATTGCGGCCGGCGGGTCGAGGTGGACGGGCTGATGATCGAGGCACCGGGGCTTGGCGCGCGCAATGTCTACGCGGTGCAGCGGCTGCGCCCGGCCGACGGCGGCGAATGGGCCGTCGCGGCCGGCTGGACGCCTGCATGGGCGCGCGCCAACCCGCAGGCGGCGGCCGCGGGCGGGCCGTGGTTCCGCGCCGACCCGCGCATCCGTGCCCGGATCGCCGAGACGGGCCACCTGGGCCTTGGCGCCGAGGCCGATGCCGAATTCCTGAAGGAATGGTTCAAGTGAGCCACGCGCGCGGCCTGCTTGCCACCGCGGTAGTGCTGGCCGCGGCCCTGCCCGTCGGCGCCCATGATGGCACCGCGCACGCGCGCCCCGAGGGCGCGGCCGCCCATGCCGCGGCCCCGCTGCCGCCGCCGCTGCCGTTTCCCTTCGCGATCGGCGGCGATTTCGCGCTGACCGACCAGGCCGGGCACGCCCGCACCGCCGCCGACCCCGAGGGCCGGCTGCAACTTCTGTTCTTCGGCTACGCCAATTGCCAGAGCATCTGCTCGGTCGCGTTGCCCGCGATGGCCGAGACGGTCGACCTGCTGGCCGCGCAGGGCGTCGCGGCGGTGCCGGTGATGATCACGGTCGACCCGGCCCGCGATACCGTCGCGACGATGGCCGAACCGCTGGCCGCCCTGCACCCCGCCTTCGTCGGGCTTACCGGAGGCGAGGATGCGCTGGCCGACGCCTACGACGCCTTCGGGGTCGAGATCAGCCTCGTGTTCGAAGACCCGGAATATGGCCCGGTCTATGCCCACGGCAGCCATGTCTACCTGCTTGACCCCGCCGGCGAGGTGCTGACGCTGCTGCCGCCGATCCTCGGGCCCGCGCGGATGGCCGAGATCGCGGCGGGCTACGCGACGCTGTCAGACTGACGCCGGCCGCCGGTCAATCGCCCGCCAGCGCCGCCGCCGCGGCCACGTCGGCCGCGGCCAGAACCGCGGCGTTGTCGGCGTCGTCGTCCTGATAGACGGTGCGCGTCTCGACACCCTCGATCTCGGCGAAGGCGTTCATGATGCGGTTGGGAAAGAAGCTGTGGGGGATGGTCTCGAAACCCTCCAGCTCACCCAGGATGCCGCTGATCGCGTTGGCGCAGAACGCCTTGGGCGCCGCCCCGGCCTGGCGCGCCAGCGCCAGCGCGTGCTCGGCCACCTCGGGCGGCACCTCGACCGTCTGGATCACGGTGTGGTAGGTTACCCGGCTGTGATAGTCGATATAGACGTCCAGCATCCCCGGCGTGATCCCGAACAGCACGTCGCCCTGCTCGGGCGCGCGGGGGTGGCGAAAGCTGCCGGCGGGGTCGAACAGCACCCGCTGGCTGGCGTTGATCATCAGCCCCGCATGCGCCCCCTCGCCCGAGCGGTTGGAGCGCACGGTGAACAGCGTCAGCGACGGCGGCGCGTCGGCGCGGTAGGCGGCGCGCGCCACCGCGTCGTCCGGGGCCCAGGTTGTATCGGCGCCGCAGGCCGCCAGCACCAGGGCCAGCGGCAGCAGCAGCCACGAAAGGGGGAAGCGTCGGCGCATGACGGCGGCGGGGCCCGGGCGTCGGGCGCGCGCGGGTGTCAGGCGTTGACCAGGGCGAGGAAGACCAGCACCACGATGGCGATGATCGCTCCCCAGGTCATGAACTTTAGGAAGCCCTCGAAGGTGCGCTCGTGCTCGGTGATGTCCATCTCGCCCGGCTTGTAGTCGGCCATGTCTTGCCCCTGTTCGCGTTGTCGCCCTCGCGATAGCCGATTTCTCGGCGCCTGTCACGGGGTTGGCGCGGCATCGTCGGGGCCGGTTCCGGCCCCTGCCTCGGCCGCCGCCTCGTCGTCGAGCGCCGCGACCAGCCGGAAGCCGATTCGCCGCGGCGCGGCGTCGGGCTCGGCCTTGGGCAGCGCGCGCAGCATGACGTTGAGCTGGCTGACATGCTGGACAAGCTGCGCCTTCGCGCCGTCGGCGTCGGTGCCGTAGAAGGTGACGATGTCGGGATCGAAATGGCCGATCCCCTCGATCCGCATCACCCCGAGGTCGCCGCCGGCGAAGCCCATCGCGACCTCGTGCTCGGCGTCGAGCTGTTCCTCGAAGGCGCGGATGTAGAGGATCAGCCGCTCGTAGGCCCATTGCGCCGGGCTCTTGGAGCCGACCGGCGCGGTGGCGATCGACTGCGGCAGCGTGATCGGCCCGGTGGCGGCGATCACGTCGGGGTCGGTGTGGACCGAGCGCGCGCGCGGCATCGCCGCCGCTTCCAGCGCGTCGGCGGTGTTCTCGGCCCGGATCGGCACTGTCGGCACGCTCATGCCCCCTCGCCTCATACCCCCTCGCCTCACGCCCGCTCGTGTCGTTGCCATGCCCATGCCCCGTCGGGGCGGCGATGGCGCACCACCTCGCCGCGCAGCAACAGGTGGTTAAGGTGGGCCACCGCCTCGACCAGCGCAAGCCCGAAGGCGCTGTCGTCGATGGTGCGCTTGAACAGCGGCGGGAAGCATTCGACGGCGGTGCAGGGCGTGGCCAGGTGGTCGCGCAGCCGCTCCAGTGCGCCGAGGTGGTTGTCGATCTTCTGGCGCAGGCGCAGCGGCAGGCCGGTGAACGGCAGCTTGTGGCCGGGCAGCACCAGGTGCCCCTCGCGCGCCAGCGGCACGAAGCGGGCGCAGGCATCCAGCCATTCCCCCACCGGGTCGGCCTCGGGCTCCGTGGCACGGACCCCGAGGTTGGGCGAGATCGCGGGCAGGAACTGATCGCCCCCGATCACCAGATCGCCGCCCCGCTCCCACAGCGTCGCGTGGTCGGGCGCGTGGCCCTGCCCCAGACGCACCACCCAGTCGCGCCCGCCGAGGTGCAGGCGCTGCCCCTCGTCCACGCGGCGGTAGCCCAGCGGCAGCGGCGCCACCACGTCGGCGAAGTTGAACGGCCGCGCGGCGGCGTGTTGCGCCAGCATCGCGGCCGGCATGCCCGCGGCGCGCCAGAAGGCCAGCGTTTCGGGAACCGGCCTGTCGTGGACATCGAGCGTGAGCATCCGGGCGAACAGCCAGGTGGTGCGCGTGGCCAGCAGTTCGGCGCCGTGCGCGGCCTGAAGCCAGCCGGCCAGGCCGATATGGTCGGGGTGGTAATGGGTGACCAGCACGCGGCGCAGCGGCCGGCCGGCCAGCGGCCCGGCCAGAAGTTCCTCCCACAATGCGCGGGTCGGGGCGGTGTCGAAGCCGGTGTCGACCAGCGTCCAGCCGTCGTCGTCGGCCAGCGCGTAGACGTTGACATGGTCAAGCCGCATCGGCAGCGGCAGCCGCATCCACAGCACGCCGGGCGCGACCTCGGTCGCGGCGCCGGGCGCGGGCGGGGCGGCGTGGGGGTGGCGGATGCCGGCCGGTTCGGTGCTCGCGTCCATCATGACGCCAGATCGTCGGGGGTCAGGGCATAGAGCGACGCCGCGCCGGCGCGGGCCTGCGCCAGCAGGGCGCCGTGCTCTGGCAGCAACCGCTCGTGGTAGAACACCGCCAGCCGGCTGCGCGCGCCGCTGCCGCCCTCGGCCCGCGCGGCGGCAAGGTGGAAGTGCCCGCCCAGCACCCGCGCGAAGGCGCCAAGATAGGGCACCGCGCCGGCGAAACGGTCGTCCATCCCGGCGGCCAGCAGCGCCTCGGTGCCCTCGCGCAGCGCCTCGGCGGCATCCCACAGTGCGCCGGCCGGCCCGGGCAGCAGGGCGCGCGCGCCCTCGGCACAGGCCTGCACCTCGTCGATCAGGCGGAACGCGGCCTCGCCGCCATCGGCCATCTTGCGGCCCACGAGGTCCATCGCCTGGATGCCGTTGGTGCCCTCGTAGATCGAGGTCACCCGCACGTCGCGCAGCAATTGCGCGGCGCCGGTCTCTTCGATGAAGCCCATCCCGCCGTGCACCTGCACACCGAGGTCGGCCACGCGGATGCCCACGTCGGTGCCGAAGGCCTTGGCGATCGGCGTCAGCAGCGCGGCGCGGGCGTGCCACTCGGCCTCGCCGGTGGCGCGGCCGGTGTCGATGGCCACGGCGCAGGCCAGCGCGATGGCGCGCGCGGCGAAGGTCTCGGCGCGCATGGTGGCCAGCATCCGCCGCACGTCGGCATGATCGACGATGGCGCCGGTGCCGGCCGCACCCAGCGGGCTTGCGCCCTGCCGGCGGTCGCGCGCGAAGGCCAGCGCCTTCTGGCTCGCTGCCTCGGCGATGCCCACGCCCTGCACGCCCACGCCCAGCCGGGCGTTGTTCATCATCGTGAACATCGCCGCCATGCCGCGGTGTTCCTCGCCCACCAGCCAGCCGGTGGCGCCGTCATAGTCCATCACCGCGGTGGGCGAGCCGTGCAGGCCCAGCTTGTGCTCGAGGCTGACCACCCGCAGGCTGTTGGCCCGCCCCGGGTTGCCGTTCTCGTCGGGCACGAACTTGGGCACCAGGAACAGGCTGATCCCGCGGGTGCCGGGCGCGCCGTCGGGCAGGCGGGCCAGAACCAGATGGCAGACGTTGCCGCCGAAATCGTGGTCGCCCCAGGTGATGTAGATCTTCTGCCCGGTGACGCGGTAGGTGCCGTCGCCCGCAGCCTCGGCCCGGGTGCGCAGCGCGCCCACGTCGCTGCCGGCCTGCGGCTCGGTCAGGTTCATCGTGCCGGTCCATTCGCCCGCGATCAGGCGCGGCAGGAACAGCGCCTTGAGCGCGTCGTCGCCGTGATGCTCCAGCGCCTCGATCTGGCCCTGCGTCAGCAGCGGGCAAAGCTGCAGCGCCAGGCACGACGACGAGGCCATCTCGTTCACCGCCGTGGCCAGCGCCACCGGCAGGCCCATGCCGCCATGCTCGACCCCGGTCGAGATCCCGATCCAGCCGCCCTCGGCGATCGCGCGGAACCCTTCGGCGAACCCCGGCGAGGTGCGCACCACCCCGTTCTCCAGCCGCGCCGGGTGGGTGTCGCCGGCGCGGTCGAGCGGCGCCAGCACATCCTCGCACAGCCGCCCGGCCTCGGACAGGATCGCTTCGGCCACGTCGGCCGTGGCTTCGGCGTAAAGGTCGGTCTGCGCCAGCGCGGGCAGGTTCAGCACCTCGCCGAGCAGCAGGCGATAATCGTCCAGCGGTGCGCGATAGCTCATCCGATCCTCCCCGGGGCAGCGGGCGGGCGGCTTGGCAAGGCGCGCCCGGGCCCCTATGAAACCACGTCTCGCCCGGCAGCGTAACCCGGCCGGCGGGCCCGGCAAGAAGGGACGCAGCGTCACCGATGGCAAGACCGCCCGAGATTCTGGCCCCGGACGCAGCCGGCATCGCCCGCGCCGCCGCGCTGCTGCGGCAGGGGCGGCTTGTCGCCTTTCCCACCGAAACCGTCTACGGCCTTGGCGCCGACGCGCGCGACGGGCGCGCCGTGGCCGCGATCTTCGCCGCCAAGGAACGGCCCCGCTTCAACCCGCTGATCGTGCATGTGCCCGATGTCGTGGCCGCCCGCGCGCTGGCGCATTTCGACGCTGTGGCCAGGCGTCTGGCCGCCGCCTTCTGGCCCGGCCCGCTGACGCTGGTGCTGCCCCGGCGCGATGGCGCGGGCCTGTCCGGGCTGGTCTCGGCCGGGTTGCCCTCGGTCGCGCTGCGGGTGCCGGCGGGCGAGGTGGCGCGCGCGCTGCTGGTGGCGTTCGGCGGGCCGGTGGCGGCGCCCTCGGCCAACCCCTCGGGCAGGATCAGCCCGACCGAGGCCGGCCATGTGGTGGAGGGCCTGGGCGGCCGTGTGGCGGCGGTGCTCGACGGCGGGCCCTGCGCGGTGGGGGTGGAAAGCACCATCGTGGGGCTGACCGGGCCGGTGCCGGTGCTGCTGCGCCCCGGCGGGCTGCCGGCCGAGGCGCTGGAGGATTGCCTGGGCCGCCCCTTCGCGCGGCCCGATCCCCGCCCCGACCGCCCCGAGGCGCCGGGCCAGCTTGCCGCGCATTACGCGCCGCGCGCGCGGGTGCGGCTGGGCGCCACCGCCCGCGCGCCGGGCGAGGTGTTCCTGGGCTTCGGCCCGGTGCCGGCTGACGGGGGCGATCTGAACCTCTCGCCCTCGGGCGACCTGCACGAGGCGGCGGCAAGCCTTTTCGCCCACCTCCACCGCCTCGACGCGCTGGCCGGCGCGGGCGGCACCATCGCCGTCGCCCCGATCCCCGACCACGGCCTCGGCCGCGCGATCAACGACCGCCTGCAACGGGCCGCGGCGGGGCGGTAGTTGAACCTGACGCGACACAACCCACATGAAAATGTCGAGACCTGCGCCCAAACCCGGCGCAGTTGTGCTATGAGGCTGCCAAAACCTTTCGCGTGCAGGGAGTGCGCCGCGCCGTGATCAAGTTTCGCTTCAAACCTCGCAAGGCGCTCGAAGCCATCGAGTGGATGCTCGCCTCCGCCGGCGTGCCTGTCGACTTTCACACGATCCTCAAGACCGCCTATTTCGCGGACAAAAGGATGCTGAACGAGCATGGCCGGCCGATCTTCGGGGCGAACTATCGGGCCATGAACTATGGGCCCGTGCCGGTCGAGATTTACGAAATGCTCAAGTGTGAGGCCTACTGGTTGTCGGAACTGGAGCGAGAAGACTATCCGTGGAAGCGGGAAGGCGGGTATCGGGTGGAGCGTCCCCGTGGGCGAAACCATGACGTCACCACCGACAGCCTTGCGCCCGCCGAGATGCGCATCCTTGCGGAGGAGTTTGAGCGCAGCCGCAGGATGACGTTCAATCACCGGACGCGCGAAACCCACGGGTTGGATTGGGTCGAGGGCACCCGTAGGCAGGATGAGCGCATGGCCTACGAGGACATGATCGACCCGGATCGTCCCGACCGGGCCGACCTGATCGAGGATCTTGAGGTCATGGGGCCGAGGCTTGCGCATTGATCCGGCCGAGACAATCGCGAATCTTGCACCGTGGGATGTGATCTACCCCTTCGATGATCGCGCGCGGCCGAAGAAACACAAGATGTGGGTCTGCGTCGCGAAGTCGGAGTTGTGGTTCATTCGCATAAACACGGAGGCTTACGGAAGGTTCTGTGTGCCGTTGCCGAAGGCCCTCCACGCCTTTCTCGAGTGGGATAGCTACTTCGGCGGCAGTGGCGACATGATCGAGCCTCTCGATGCGGACCTTTTCGACCTGTTGGCAAAGCAGAGTATGCCTGAGAAGCAGGGCATCGTCGGCCATGTTCACGAAAGCTGCCGTCCGGCCGTCTGGGCGGCACTTCGGGAAAACGACAAGTTGTCGCTGGCCAAACTTCGCGTGATCGCACGCGAACTGGGGCACAACTTCGCGCCATAGCCGGGCAGCGCCAGGGCGCCGCCCGGCCCGGTGCCTCACTCGGCCCAGTAGACCCCGGTCAGGTCGTTCGCCTGGGTGGGCGAGTTTTCCCACAGGCCACGGATGCGGGCATCCGCGACGCCGGTCTTGGCGAGCTGGAACAGATAGGCGTTGACGTAGTCCTCGGCGATCATCCGCTGCGCGTCCTGCAGGATCGCCGTGCGCGCCGCCTCGTCGGTCGTTGCCGACAAGGTGTCGAACAGCGCCACGAACTCGGGCTTGCCGTACTGGAAGTAATAGTCGGGCCGCGCGTAGATATCGATGTCCATCGGCTCGGTATGGCTGATGACGGTCAGGTCGAAATCCTTGCCGCGGAACACCTGTTCAAGCCATTGCGCCCATTCGAGGTTGGTGATCTCGGTCTCGATCCCCACCGCGCGCAACTGTGCCGCGATGATCTCGCCGCCGCGCCGCGCGTAGGTGGGCGGCGGCAGCGCGAGGCGCAGCTTGAGGTCGCTCACCCCCGCCTCGGCCAGCAGCGCCTTGGACCGCTCGGGATCGTGGGCCGACAGGTCGGTCAGATCGACATAGGCCGGGTGGTGCGGCGCGAAATGGGTGCCGATCGGCGTGCCGAGGCCGAACATCGCGCCGTCGATGATGTCCTGGCGGTTGATCGCATGGGCGATCGCCTCGCGCACGCGCACGTCGTCGAGCGGCGGCCGGGCGTTGTTCATCGCCAGGATCGTCTCGCCCTCGGTCGAGCCGACGATGACGTTGAAGCGCGGGTCGGCGTCGAACTGCGCCACCGTCTCGGGGGCGGGGAAGTTCGGGAAGGCGTCGACATCGCCGGCCATCATCGCCGCGAAGGCGGCGGTCGGGTCGGCGATGAACTTGAACGTTGCGGCGTCAAGCGCCACCGCCTCGCCCCAGTAGTCGTCGTTGCGCACCAGTTCCACCCGGTCGCCCTGCGCCCAGTCGGCGAAGCGGAACGGGCCGGTGCCGACCGGCGCGGTGGCCAGATTGTCGGCCGATTCCGGCGCCACGATCACCGCATCGCCCCAGGCCATGTTGAAGGGGAAATTGCCGTCGGGGGCGGCCAGCGTCACCCGCACCGTCAGCGGGTCGACCACCTCGACCGATTCGATGCCCGCGAAAAGCGCCTTCTGCGCGTTGGCGCTGTCCTCGGCGCGGGCGCGGTCGAGGCTGAACTTGACGTCCTCGGCGTCCATCGTGGTGCCGTCGTGGAACGTCACCCCGTCGTGCAGGTGGAAGGTGTAGACGCTGCCTTCGTCGTTCACCTCCCAGCTTTCGGCGAGCGCCGGCAGCACCGCGCCGTCGGGGCCGAAGCGGGTCAGCCCCTCGAACACGTTGGCATAGACGACCTCGTCGATGGCGGCGGCGGCGCCGGCGGTCGGGTCGAGGTTCGGCGGCTCGAGCACCATGCCGATGGTGATGTCGGCCGCGTCGGCCATGGCCGGCGCGAGGAACAGCGCCGCCACGGCGGCACCGGAACGCAGATGTCGAAACATTGTCTCCCCCTGTTCTGGACGCCCAAGACTATGCCCGCAACCGGGTGCGGGGGAAGGGGGAACGCGCCGGCCGGCCACGGAGGGGCCCCGGAAACCGCCAGACGCGTGGAGGCATGGCGCCGCAGGATTTCCGTTTGCGGTTCACAGGCGCGATTCCTTGCCTTAAGACATTGCGCGACGGCCAAACGCGAAACGGGGACGAGATGGCTGCAAGAACGCTCTGCCTGGCTATCGTGCTTGCGCTTGCCGCATGCACGGAAGGCTATGTCAAGTTCCCGGTCACCCGCGAGGCGCAGCAGGAACTGCCGGCCAATGTCGAGATCATCCGCCTGGACGAGACCAACATCGCCAGCTTCGCGCGCCCGGCGCGGCCGTCGCAGGTGACGGCGCTGCCGCAGTCCGGGGTGTGGGACTACCGCGTGGGGGTGGGCGACATCCTCAACATCATCGTCTTCGACCATCCCGAACTGACGCTGCCCGCCGGTCCCGGGCGCTCGGCCGAGGAATCGGGGTTCCGGGTGCAGGCCGACGGCACCTTCTTCTATCCCTTCGTGGGCCAGGTCGAGGCGCAGGGCCGTGCCCCCGAGGATATCCGCGAGGATCTGCGCACCCGGCTGGCCGAGTTCATCCCCGAGCCGCAGGTCGAGGTGCGGGTGGCGGCCTTCAACTCGCAAAGCGTGGTGGTCACGGGCGAGGTCAAGGCGCCCAACAAGCAACCGCTGACGACGGTGCCGCTGACCCTGATCGAGGCGGTGAACGCCGCCGGCGGGCTGACCGAGGATGCCGACACGCGCTATGTCGTGGTCCAGCGCGGGGCGCGGCGCCACGAGGTCGACCTGCGCGGCTTCCTCGCCGACGGGATCGTGCGCAACAACCCGGTGCTGCGGCCGGGCGACGTGGTAAACGTGCCCCGCCGAAGGACCGAAGAGGCGTATCTGCTGGGCCAGATCGGCAAACCCGCGGCGGTCGATCTGTCGATCGAGCCGGTGACGCTGACCCAGGCGGTGACGCGGCAGGGCGGCCTCGACGAATTGCGCGCCGACGCGCGCGGGGTGTTCGTGTTCCGCGGCAACGGCGGCAAGATGACGGTGTTCCAGCTCGATACCACCTCGCCCGCGGGGCTCTTGATGGGCACCCGCTTCGTGCTGCAAGCGCAGGACGTGGTCTATGTGACGCGCTCGCCGCTGCAACGCTGGAACGACACCATCAGCCGGCTGCTGCCGACGGTGCAGGCGGTCGACAACTTCGACGACATCGGGCGGTAGGCGGGCGATGGTCTCGAAGGTTCTGGTGGTCTGTGTCGGAAATATCTGCCGCTCGCCGATGGGCGAGCGGTTGCTGGCGGCGCGGGCGCCGGGGGTGGGCGTGGGCTCGGCCGGGATCGCGGCGCTGGCGGGCGAACCTGCCGATTCCACCGCGGCCGAGGTCGCGGCGCGCCACGGCCTGTCGCTCGACGGCCATGTCGCGCGCCAGTTCACCCCGGAGATGGGCGAGGCGCACGACCTCATCCTGGTGATGGAGCCGGGCCACCGGCGCGAGATCGTGGCGCGCGCGCCGCATCTGGCGGGGCGCTGCCTGCTGTTCGACCACTGGACCGGCGCGGCCGCGATCCCCGATCCCTACCGCCAGGACGCGGCGGTGTTCGAGGCGGTGTTCGCGCGCATCGACCGTGCCGCCACCGCCTGGGCCGGCAAACTGGCGCCGCGGCGCGGGCCGGGCGCATGAGCGCGCCCGACACCGCCCCCGCGCCTGCCGACGACGAGATCGACCTTGGCCGCCTGATCGCGGTGCTGTGGGCGGGCAAGATGTGGATCGCGCTGGTCGCGGTGCTGGCGCTGGCGCTCGGGGTCGCGGTGGCGCTGATGACGCCGCCGACCTGGCAGGCCGACGCGCTTTTGCAACTGGAAAAGCGCGGCGGCAACCTCGCGCTGCCCGAATCGATGACCGACCTGTTCGGCGAGGCGCCCGAATCGGTGACCGAGATCGAGATCCTGCGCTCGCGCCTGATCCTCGGGCAGGCGGTGGCGGAACTGAACCTCGACTGGCGCGCCGAACCGCGGCGCCTGCCGGTGATCGGCCACGCGCTGATGGCCTACGACCTGCCGCTGCCCGATTTCGGCTTCCTGACGCCGTTCGCCCGGCGCGGCGGCGCGATCCGGCTGGAGTTTCTCGAGGTGCCGCCCGAATGGCTGGGCGAGGAGATGGTGCTGACCCGCACCGGCGCCGACGGCTTCCGCATCCGCCTGGTCGACGGCAGCATCCACGACGGCCGCATCGGCGAGCCGCTGCGCGTCGAGAGTGCCGGCTTCGCGATCCGGGTCGGGCTGCTGACCGGGGGCGAGGGCACCGAATACCTCGTCCGCCAGGTCAGCGAGGCAGTGGCCATCGCCGATCTGCGCGGTGCCCTGTCGGTGAGCGAGCGGGGGCGCAACTCGGGCGTGCTCGAGGTGCGGGTAACGGCGCCCGACCCGGCCCGCGCCGAGCGGATGCTGAACGCGGTGACCGAGGCCTACGTGCGCCAGAACATCGCCCGCAGCGCCGCCGAGGCCGAAAGCAGCCTGCGCTTCATCGAGGCCCAGTTGCCCGAGGCCCGCGCCGCCGTCACCGCCGCCGAAGAGGCGCTGAACGCCTTCCGCCAGGCGCAGCAATCGGTCGACCTCAGCTTCGAGACCCAGGCCCTGCTGACCCAGATCAGCAAGATCGAGAACGAACTGACCGCGCTTCAGGCGCAAGAGGACGATCTCAGCCAGCGCTACACCCCCAACCACCCCGAATACCGGCTGCTGCTGGGCCAGCGCGCGCGGCTGGAAGACCAGCTTGCCGGCCTGCGCGCCGAAGTCGCGGACCTGCCCACCACCCAGCGCGAGGTGCTGAACCTGACCCGCGACCTCGAGGTGGCGCAGCAGATCTACACCCAGCTTCTGACCCGGGCGCAGGAGGTGGGGGTGCTGCGCGCCTCGACGGTGGGCAACGTGCGCATCGTCGACGACGCCCAGACCGCGCCCGCCCCGATCGCGCCGCGCCGGTCGCTGATCGTGGCGCTGGCGCTGGTGCTGGGGCTGATCGCCGGAACCGCGCTGGTGCTGGTGCGCCAGTGGCTGCGCAAGGGCATCCAGAGCGGCGCCGAGATCGAGGCGCTGGGCGTGCCGGTGTTCGCCACCGTCAACCACGCCCCGGCCGCGGTGGCGGCGCGCGGGCGCGAACGCCGGGGCAAGCTGCCGATCCTGGCGCTGAGCGATCCGTCCGACCTGGCGGTCGAGGCGTTCCGCTCGCTGCGCACGGGGCTGCACTTCGGCATGGTCGACGCCGCCTCGCACAGCGTCGCCATCGTCTCGGCCGCGCCGGGGGCGGGCAAGTCGTTCACCGCGGTCAACCTTGCGGTGGTCGCGGCGCAGGCGGGCCAGAGCGTGCTGCTGATCGACGCCGACCTGCGCCGCGGCCAGTTGCGCCGCTACTTCGGCGTGGCGCGCAACACGCCGGGGCTGGCCGAACTGCTGGCCGGCGAGGCGGGGCTGGACGAGGCCACGGTCGAGGGGCCGGTGCCGGGGCTGTCGTTCCTGCCCAGCGGGCGCTATCCGCCGAACCCGTCCGAGTTGCTGATGCGCCGCACCCTGGCCGAGATGCTGGCCGAGGCCGACGGGCGCTTCGATCTGACGATCCTCGATTGCCCGCCGGTGCTGGCGGTGACCGACCCGGTGATCGTCGCGCGCGCCGCCGGCAGCACCCTGGCCGTGGTGCGCTACGACGTCACCCGCCCGGCCGAACTGGCCGCGCTGCGCCGCGCGCTCGAACAGGGCGGCGCGCGGGTCACCGGCGCGGTGCTGAACGGCTTCGACCCGCGCCGCGCCAAGGCGGGATATTCCTACCACTACGCCTACAATTACCGCTACGACTATCGAAAACGCGCCGACTAGGCCGTCCGGCGTCGGGTTGCCAGCGCCGGAGGTGTAGGCTATCCCCCCGCAACCCGCACGAAGGGCGCCGCGCCATGTCGAACACCCAGACCCTCGCGCTCGGAAGCATCGCGGTGGGGCTGGCTGTGCTTGCGATCAAGTCGCTGGCGTGGTGGATGACCGGCTCGGTCGCGCTGCTGTCGGACGCGCTGGAAAGCACCGTCAACGTCGCCACCGCCCTGGCGGTGCTGGTCGCGATCCGTTTCGCCGCCCAGCCCGCCGACGCCACCCACCCCTATGGCCACCACAAGGCCGAGTTCTTCTCGGCGGTGCTGGAAGGGGTGATGATCGTGGTCGCGGCGCTGGTGATCCTGCGCGAGGCATGGCAGGCGGCGCTGGCCCCGCGGGTGCTGGATGCGCCACTTGCCGGGCTGGCCGTCAACGCCGTCGCCAGCGTGCTCAACGCGATCTGGTGCGCGGTGCTGATCCGGCGCGGGCGGCGGCTGCACTCGCCCGCGCTGGTCGCCGACGGGCGCCACCTGCTGACCGACGTGGTGTCGTCGATCGGCGTCACGATCGGGGTGCTGCTGGCGATCCTCACCGGCGCGCTGTGGCTCGACCCGGCGCTGGCGGCGCTGGTGGCGCTCAACATCCTGTGGTCGGGCTGGCGGGTGATCCGCGATTCGCTTTCGGGCCTGCTGGACGAGGCGGTGCCCGAGGCGCTGCTGACCGAGATCCGCGCCGCCATCGCCACCGCAGCCGACGGCGCCGTCGAGGCGCACGACCTGCGCACCCGCCACGCCGGCCGCAAGACCTTCATCGAGTTCCACCTCGTCGTGCCGGGCGAGGCCACGGTGGCCGAGGCGCACGCGATCTGCGATCGGATCGAGGCGGCGCTGCACGCGCTGGTGGTCGATGCCACGATCACCATCCATGTCGAACCCGAGTTCAAGGCCAAGCACGCGGGAATCGTGGTGATCTGACGCCGCCGTCAAGGCTTTGGTAACCGCGCGGGCGGATGCTGCGCCCGGGATCATGGCCGAAGGGATGGCGGGAATGAGTGCGATCGTGCATCCACGGACGCTCGCGGCACCGGGTGCGGCACCGGGTGCGACGGCAGGGGCCGAAAAGCTGCCGCGCGCGCTGACCACCCGCGAAAAGGCCGCGGTGATCGTGCGGCTGTTGCTGGCCGAGGGGGTGCGCCTGCCGATCGACGCGCTGCCCGACCACCTCCAGGCCGCGCTGACCGAGCAGATCGGCCAGATGCGCCTGGTCGACCGCGCCACCCTTCGCGCCGTGGTGGATGAATTCCTGGCCGAGATCGAGGGCGCGGGCATCGCCTTTCCCGGCGGAATCGAGGGCGCGCTCGGGCTTCTGGACGGCCACATCAGCCCCACCGCGGCGCGGCGGCTGCGGCGGATGGCCGGCGCCTCGGCCCGCGCCGACCCGTGGGACCGGGTCATCGGCATGGATGCCGAGCGGCTGCTGCCGCTGCTGGTCGCCGAAAGCGTCGAGGTGGGCGCGGTGATGCTGTCCAAGCTGCCGGTGGCGCGCGCGGCCGATCTTCTGGGCCAGTTGCCCGGCGACAAGGCGCGCCGCATCGCCTTCGCGATGTCGCTCACCGGCGATGTCGACCCCGACACGGTGCGTCGCATCGGCCAGTCGCTCGCCACACAGCTCGAATCGCTCCCCCCCCGCGCCTTCGACCGCGATCCGGTGGAGCGGGTGGGCGCGATCCTGAACCAGTCGCCCGCGGCGCTGCGCGACGAGGTGCTGTCGGGCCTCGACGAGGACGACCGCGCCTTCGCCGAGCGTGTCCGCAAGGCGATCTTCACCTTCGCCCACATCCCCGCGCGGGTGGAACCGCGCGACGTGCCGAAGGTGCTGCGCGGGGTCGAGCCTTCGGTGCTGGTCGCCGCGCTGGCCGCAGCCGCCACCCGCGCCCCCGAGGTGGGCGAGTTCCTGCTGGCCAACCTCTCGACCCGGATGGCCGATTCGCTGCGCGAAGAGGTCGCGGCCCGCGGCAAGCTGCGCGACAAGGATGCCGAGGCGGCGATGGCGGCCGTGGTCGGCGCGATCCGCGCGGCCGAGGCGGCGGGCGAGATCGTGCTGCGCGTGGAGGAGGACGACGACGACACCTGAGCCGCGGCGCCTCGCGGCCGGCAACGGCGTGACGGGACGGCAACCTTGTCGCTGCCACGCGGCGGGGGTATGGCTTCAGCCCTGATCAGGGCAGGCACGCCGCACCGCATGACCGAAAACGACAGACCCGCGCAAGACAAGGCACCCGCCCCGCAGCGGCAGGCCGCGTCCGCGGCTGGCGCCGCGCCCGACAGTGCGCCCGGTGATGCGCCAATTGGCGGTGCCGGGGACGGGCGCGGCGCCGGGCCGGGGTCCGCGCCCCGCGCCGGTTCCGGGGCCACCGTCGCGGCGGCGCCACGGGGCAGGCCGCGCGACCGGGCGGTGAACGCCGCCTTCCGCGCGGTGCTGGCGCTGGCGCTGGCGCTGCCCTACCGCTGGCGGGTGCCGCTGGTCGGCTGGGTGTTCGCGCGGCTGGTGGCGCCGGTGGCGGGCTTTCGCCGCCGCATCCGCGCCAACCTCGCCCATGTCTGCCCCGACCTGCCCGAGGCCGAGGTCGCGCGGCTGTGCCGCGCGGTGCCCGACAACATCGGGCGTGGCCTGATCGAGACCTATTCCGCCAAGGGGCTGACGCATTGGTCCACCCGCCACCCGATCGAGGGGCCGGGCCTCGAAGCTCTGCGCGCGGCCCGCGCGGACGGCCGCCCGGTGATCCTGGTGACCGGCCATTTCGGCAATTTCAACGCCGCCCGCGCCGCGCTGGTGGCCGAGGGCTTCCCGGTGGCCGCGCTCTACCGCCCGATGACCAACCCGTTCTTCAACCCGCATTACGAGGCCGCGATGCATGCCGTCTCGCGGCCGCTGTTCTCCCGCGACAAGCGCGGCATGGCGGCGATGCTGCGCTTCCTGCGCGAGGGCGGGATGGTCGGCATCCTGATCGACCAGCGCATGGCCCACGGCAAGGCGCTGCGCTTCTTCGGCCGGCCGGCGCACACCGCCCTCTCGGCGGCGGAACTGGCGCTGCGCCTCGACGCGCCGGCGGTGCCGGTCTATGCCATCCGCCAGCCCGACGGGCTGAGCTTTCGCGTCGTGGTCGAGGCGCCGGTCCCCCCCGACACCCCCGAGGCGATGACCCAGGCGCTGAACGACAGCCTCGAGGCACGGGTGCGCGCGCACATGGACCAGTGGTTCTGGATCCACCGCCGCTGGGCCGCGCCCAACCCGGTGCACGTGCCCGCCCACCTGCGCGAGGAAACCGCCGCGATCTACCGCGACGCCGGCCAGTGAGGCGCGCCGCCGCCGCCGGGCGCAAAATTCCGTCGCGGAATTTTGCCAAGGGTCTTTGAAAGACCCTTTCCGCCAGCCGTCACTCGACGCGCGCCGCCCCCAGGATCGCGCCCGGCCCGACCGCCTGCACGATCGCCACCACCGGCTCGGGACCGGCGGCCTCACGGGTCAGGCGCAGCGGCGCGGTGCCGTCCCATTCCGCGATCCGGTCCCAGGCGGTGACGATGTTGCGGTATTCGATCGTCCTGCCCGCATTCTCGCCGCGCTCGATGGCGACGGTAGCCGAGGGCAGGTAACGCACCAGATACACCTCGGCCGGCGGGATCGCCCCGGAGGCGACGGCCTCCAGCCGCACCCTGTCGCCGTCGCGGGTCAGCGTCACGCTCACCGGCTGCGCCACCTCGCGCTCGCCGAAGATGCTTTGCGCCACCTGCATCGCGCGGGCGCCGGCAAGGTGGTGCACCCCGTCCACGATCATCTGCGGGGTATAGATGCTGCGGGTGCCCTTGAGCATCGCATAGGCCTTCTGGCGCGCGGTGTGGGCGGGGTCGGCGAAGGTGTCGGGCCAGCCGATGTAATCCCAGTAGTCCACATGCAGCGCCAGCGCGACGATATCCTCGCGGTCGGCAAGATCGGCCAGGAAGGCATCCGCGGCCGGGCAGCTCGAACATCCCTGCGAGGTGTAGAGCTCCACCACCACCGGCCCACGCTCGGCCGCCATCTCCTGCGCCCGGGCGCCCGTGCCCAGGATCAGGGCAGCGCCGAGGACGAGTGCGAGTGGCCTGATCATTTCGCTTTTCCGGGTGACACGTTTCCCACCTAGAGGCCAGCCACCGTAACCTCCAATCAAGCAATCGCGAGGTGGTGTTTCGGCATGCCACTTTTGCGTGTGCGCCCCCCGGGGGCGCAGATTTCGGTGCACAACGGTATACAAATTTGCGGCTCCCCTCTTGATCGAATGCGGCCGATGCGGCATGTGCTGCAGGAAGCCACAGCCTTTCATCCGCTCAGGAGGCCCGCCATGCCCATCGTCGTCGGCCACGACACCGCCGGAACCCGCCGCACCCTTGCCGTCGGTGGCGCGCGTGTCGCCTATTACTCGATCCCGGCGGCCGAGGCCGCGGGGCTGGGCGCGTTCACGCGCCTGCCCGCCGCGCTCAAGGTCGTGCTCGAGAACATGCTGCGCTTCGAGGACGGCAAGACCGTCACCACCGACGACATCCGCGCCTTCGCCGACTGGGCCGCGCAGGGCGGCCGCAACCCGCGCGAGATCGCCTATCGCCCGGCCCGGGTGCTGATGCAGGATTTCACCGGCGTGCCTGCGGTGGTCGACCTTGCGGCGATGCGCGACGGCATCAAGGAACTGGGCGGCGACCCGCAAAGGATCAATCCGCTGAACCCGGTCGACCTGGTCATCGACCACAGCGTGATGATCGACGAGTTCGGCAATCCGCGCGCCTTCCAGATGAACGTCGACCGCGAATACGAGCGCAACATGGAGCGCTACCAGTTCCTCAAGTGGGGCCAGGGCGCGTTCGACAATTTCCGCGTGGTGCCGCCGGGCACCGGCATCTGCCACCAGGTCAACCTCGAATACCTCGCCCGGACGGTCTGGACCGACACCGACCAGTCGGGCGACGAGGTTGCCTATCCCGATACGCTGGTCGGCACCGACAGCCACACCACCATGATCAACGGCCTGGCCGTGCTGGGCTGGGGCGTGGGCGGGATCGAGGCCGAGGCGGCGATGCTGGGCCAGCCGATCTCGATGCTGATCCCCGAGGTGGTGGGCTTCCGGCTGACCGGCGCGATGGTCGAGGGCACGACCGCCACCGACCTCGTGCTCAAGGTCGTGCAGATGCTGCGCGCCAAGGGCGTGGTCGGCAAGTTCGTCGAGTTCTACGGCGACGGACTCGACCATCTGCCGCTGGCCGACCGCGCCACCATCGCCAACATGGCGCCCGAATACGGCGCCACCTGCGGCTTTTTCCCGGTCGACGCCGAAACCCTGCGCTACCTGCGCCAGACCGGCCGCGACGAAGGCCGCATCGCGCTGGTCGAGGCCTATGCGAAAGAGAACGGCCTGTGGCGTGGCCCGGATTACGATCCGGTCTACACCGACACGCTGCACCTCGACATGGGCACGATCGTGCCCGCCATCTCGGGCCCCAAGCGTCCGCAGGACTATACCCCGCTGACCGCCGCCGCCGAGGGCTTCTACAAGGTCGTGGGCGAGTATCGCGGCATCGACGTCACCGCCGCGGCGCGCGACATGGCCGCCGAGGGCGCCGTCGACACCGCCGCCAACGACATCCGCAAATCCGCCGCCGTCGAGGGCGAGGACTACCGCCTGCGCGACGGCTCGGTGGTGATCGCCTCGATCACCTCGTGCACCAACACCTCGAACCCCTACGTGATGATCGGCGCCGGTCTGGTGGCGCGCAAGGCGCGCGCGCTGGGCCTCACCCGCAAGCCCTGGGTCAAGACCTCGCTCGCGCCCGGCAGCCAGGTGGTGAGCGAATATCTCGAGGCCGCCGGCCTGCAGGAGGATCTCGACGCGATCGGCTTCAACCTCGTCGGCTACGGCTGCACCACGTGCATCGGCAACTCGGGGCCGCTGCAGCCCGAGATCTCCAGGGCGATCGCCGACAACGACCTGATCGCCACCGCGGTGCTGTCGGGCAACCGCAACTTCGAGGGCCGCATCTCGCCCGACGTGCGCGCCAACTACCTCGCCTCGCCGCCGCTGGTGGTGGCCTACGCGCTGGCCGGCGACATGAACATCGACCTGACGTCCGAACCGCTGGGCCAGGATCGCGACGGCCGCGACGTCTTCCTCAAGGACATCTGGCCCACCAACAAGGAAATCGCCGACCTCGTCCACCGCACCGTGACCCGCGAGGCGTTCCTCGCGAAATACGCCGACGTCTTCAAGGGCGACGACAGGTGGCAGGCGGTCGAGGTAACCGAATCCGAAACCTACGACTGGCCGGCAAGTTCGACCTATGTCCAGAACCCGCCCTATTTCCGCGGCATGGGGCGCGAACCGGGGGTGATCCGCGACATCCGCGGCGCCCGCCTGCTGGCGCTGCTGGGCGACATGGTGACGACCGACCACATCAGCCCCGCCGGCTCGTTCAAGGAAACCACGCCCGCCGGCCGCTATCTCGTCGAACGCCAGGTCGCCCCGCGCGAGTTCAATTCCTACGGCTCGCGGCGCGGCAACCACGAGGTGATGATGCGCGGCACCTTCGCCAACATCCGCATCCGCAACGAGATGCTCGATGGGGTCGAGGGCGGCTATACCAGGGCCCCCGACGGCCAGCAGGCCGCGATCTTCGACGCCGCGATGGCGTGGCAGGAGAAGGGCGTGCCGCTGGTGGTGGTGGCCGGCGTAGAATACGGCGCGGGCTCGAGCCGCGACTGGGCGGCCAAGGGCACCGCGCTCTTGGGCGTCAAGGCGGTGATCGCCGAAAGCTTCGAGCGTATCCACCGCTCCAACCTCGTCGGCATGGGGGTGATCCCGTTCGAGTTCACCGCCGGCGACAGCCGCAAGTCGCTGGGGCTGACGGGCGACGAAAGTTTCGACATCACCGGCCTCGAGGGCGATCTGCGGCCGCAGTCCGAAGTGCCCTGCACGATCACCTACGCCGACGGCACCACGCGCGAGATCGCGCTCAAGTGCCGGATCGATACCGCGATCGAAAAGGAATATGTCGAGCATGGCGGCGTGCTGCACTACGTGCTGCGCAACCTCGCTACCGCCTGACGCGCCTTCCCGACCGACCCCGCGACGGCCCCCGACACCCCGGGGGCCGTTCGCCGTTTCTCACGCCATCGTGACCCCGCGCACGCCGCGAACGTGCGACCTGTGGGTGCCCAACAGCGGAGGAAAACCCATGGCCATCGTCGTCCTGGTCACGTTCAAGGCGAAGCCCGAAGCGTTCGAGGGGCTGAAATCCGGCCTCGCCGGCATCCTGCCCGACACCCGCGACTTTCCTGGCAGCCTCGGGGTCAGCGCCTGCGCCGACCCCGCCAGCCACACGATCCTGATCCACGAACGCTGGAACACGCCCGAGGATCAGCAGAAATACATGGCGTGGCGCAACGAGGGGGGCGGCATGGACGGACTGGGCGAGGCCCTCGTCGCGCCGCCCGAATTCCAGACCCTCGAACACATCTTCGGCTGAGGCCCGCACGGGGGGACCGCACGGGGGGCCGGGCGCCCGCGCCCCCCCTTCACCTTGGCTCAAATACTCACTTCTGGCGCCCCCACAAGCACCGGCACCGGCGGGTCTAGTCGGCCCATTCCCACGGGCGTGTGAATTCGCCCAGCAGGTGGCCCACGGCTGCGTCGTCCACCTCGCCGGTGCGTTTCAGACGCGCCACCAGACCGCGCTTGCGGTCTTCCACCACCTCGATCACCCGCACCGCGTGGCCGGCCTCGGCCAGCGCCTCGTTGTAGACGCGGGCGATGGCGCGCTTGCGCAGGTCGGGCTTGAACACCTTGCCCACCGCCGTCTTGGGCAGTTCGGGCAGGATCTCGACATGCTTGGGCACCGCCGCGCGCTCGACGATGTGCTCGCGGGTGTAGTCGAGCAATTCGGCGGTGGTCACCGTCGCGCCATCCACCAGCTCGACGTAGACGCAGGGCAGTTCGCCCGCGAAACTGTCAGGCTGTCCGATGGCGCCGGCGAAGGCCACCGCCTCGTGGCCCAGCAGCGCCTCCTCGATCAGCGCCGGGTCGATGTTGTGGCCGCCGCGGATGATCAGGTCCTTCGCGCGGCCGGTGATGAAGAGATAGCCGTCGGGGTCGAGCCGTCCGAGATCGCCGGTGCGCAGATAGCGGCCTTCGGCGAACAGTCCGTGGTTCTTGTCGACCTCGGTATAGGTCGAGCCTTCGAACACCCCGGGATTGGCGACGCAGATCTCGCCCACCTCGTCCACCGGGCATTCGCGGATCACGTTGTGGTCACCGTCGAAATGCAGGATGCGCACATGGGTATAGGGGAACGGCAGCCCGACCGAGCCGATCTTCTTGACGCCATCGGGCGGGTTGATCGACACGAGGCAGGTCGCCTCGGTCAGCCCGTAGCCCTCGACGATGGTCACGCCGGTGGCCTTCTCGAAGCGGTTGTAAAGCTCGACCGGCAGCGCCGCCGAACCCGAGAACGCGAACTTGAGCGACGACACGTCGGCATCCACCTTGCGCTGCATCAGCGCGGCGATCGCGGTGGGCACGGTGATCACGAAGCTCACCTTCCACCGCTCCACCAGCTTCCAGAAATTGTCGAACACCCCGTCGCCGCGATAACCCGCCGGCGTCGGGAACACGACATGCGAGCCGGCGCAGATCACCGACATCAGCACCGGATAGGCGGCGAAGACGTGAAACAGCGGCAGCGGGCAGATCACCGTGTCGGTCTCGGTGAACAGCAACTGCTGGCCCAGCCAGCCGTTGTAGATCATCCCCGAATACTTGTGCTGCGCCACCTTGGGCATGCCGGTGGTGCCGCCGGTGTGGAAATAGGCCGCCACCCGGTCGCCCGTGCTGTCGGCGAAATCCAGCGCGTCGCCGCGCGCGCGCGCCATCTCGACGTGGAAATCGCGCACCGGCCGGCCGTGGCTGATCGGGTTCTTCGGCCGGATCAGTGGCACGATCCACGATTTCGGCGGCGTGAGATAGCGGTTGAGGTCGACCTCGAGCACCGTCTCCACCCCGGGCGCAAGCGCCACCGCCTCGGCCACCTTCTGGGCCACGTCGGACTTGGGGAAGGCGCGCAGCGTCACCACCACCCTGGCCCGCGTCTCGCGCAGGATGGCGGCGATCTGCTCGGGTTCGAGCAGCGGGTTGACGGGGCTGACGATGCCGGCCACCGCGCCGCCGATCAGCGCCACCACGGTCTCGAGGCAATTGGGCAGGACAAAGGCCACCGTGTCGCCCTCGCCCACGCCGAGGCTGCGGAACAGGTTGGCCGCGCGCGTCACCTGGTCGTGAAGCTCGGCCCAGCTCAGCGTCTTCGCAGGATCGCGGGGACCGGACAGAAGCTGGAACGAGATCGCCGGCCGGCTGCCGTGCCGGTCGCGTGTGCGGGTGATCTGGCCATAGAGCGTGGCCGGCACATCGCGCGCGTCCCACGGCATCTCGGCCTCGATCGCATCGCGATCGGCGGCGTTCACATAACCCGACATGCAACTCCTCCCCTGCCCCCGTTCCGGGCCTCGGGGAAGAATGCGCATTTGCCGCACTCCGCGCAAGCGTGACGCGGCGTTGGCCGAAGGCAATCGCCTGACCGTGCAGGGTTGAGATTGGCAGCGAGCGGGGGGGCAGGTAACCGGCGCGAGCCCGGCGGCGCGCGCAGGCGTGCGATTGCCCCGGTCGCGTCGGCCTATTCCGCCGCCATCCCGTCGGTGAACTGCAACCGCGCGAGGCGGGCATACAGCCCGCCCTCGGCGACGAGTTCGGCGTGGGTGCCCTCGGCCACGATGCGGCCGGCGTCGAACACCACGATGCGGTCGGCCTTCTTCACCGTGGCCAGCCGGTGGGCGACGATCAGCGTGGTGCGCCCCCGCGCCATCGCCTCGACCGCGTGCTGCACCGCGCGCTCGCTTTCCGCGTCCAGCGCGCTTGTCGCCTCGTCCAGCAGCAGCACCGGCGCATCGCGCAGGATCGCGCGGGCGATGGCGATGCGTTGCTTCTGCCCGCCCGACAGCATCACCCCCCGCTCGCCCACATAGCTGTCATAGCCCTGCGGCAGCGCCGAAAGGAAATCGTGCGCCGCCGCCGCCTTCGCCGCCGCCTCGATCTCGGAATCGGTGGCGTCGGGACGGCCGAAGCGGATGTTCTCGCGCGCGGTGGCGGCGAAGATCACCGGGTCTTGCGGCACCAGCGCCAGGGCGCGGCGGAAATCGTCGCGCGCCATCTCGCGCAGGTCGAGCCCGTCCAGCCGCACCGCGCCGCCCTGCGGGTCATAGAAGCGCAGCAACAGTTGCAGGATGGTCGACTTGCCGGCACCCGAGGGGCCGACCAGCGCCACCGTCTCGCCCGGGGCGATGTCCAGCGACACGCCGTCCAGCGCCGCGATCTCGGGCCGCGCGGGATAGCGGAAGACGACGTTCTCGAACGTCACCCGGCCCCTGGCCGGTGTCGGCAGGGCGCGCGGCGCGACCGGATCCTTGACCGGATCGTCGACCTGCAACAGTTCCACCAGCCGCTCGGTCGCGCCGGCGGCGCGCTGCACCTCGCCCCAGATCTCTGACAGCGCCGCCACCGCGCCGGACACCATCACCGCATAGATGACGAACTGCACCAGCTCGCCCGCGCTCATGGTGCCGCCGCGCACGTCATGCGCGCCGATCCACAACACCCCCACGACGCCGGCGAACACCAGGAAGATCACGATCACCGTCATCGCCGCGCGGGTCGCGATGCGCTTTTTCGCGGCCTCGAACGACCGTTCGGTGACATCGGCAAAGCGCCGCCGGCTCGGCTCCTCGTGGGTGAACGCCTGCACCGCCTGCGCCGCCAGCAGCGCCTCCGACGCCTGCCCCGAGGAATTGGCGATCCAGTCCTGGTTCTCGCGGCTCAGGCCCCGCAGCCGGCGCCCCAGCGTCAGGATAGGCACGATCACCGCCGGCACGATCAGCAGCACGAGGCCCGTCAGCTTGGCCGATGTCAGCAGCATCAGCGCCAGCCCGCCGAACAGGATCAGCACGTTGCGGAGCGCGATCGACACGGACGAGCCGATGACCGACAGGATCAGCGTGGTGTCGGTGGTCAGCCGGCTCAGCACCTCGCCGGTCATGATCCGCTCGAAGAACGCCGGGCTCATGCCGATGACGCGGGCGAACAGCGCCTTGCGGATGTCGGCCACCACCCGCTCGCCCAGCCGGGTGACGAGGTAATAGCGCAGCCCGGTGCCCAGCGCGAGCAGCCCCGCGATCCCCAGCGCCGCGGCGAAGTATTGGTCCAGCAGCGCCACCTCGCCGGTGTTGAAACCGTCCACCACCCGGCGCACCGCCAGCGGCAGCGACAACGAAAGCCCGGCGGTCAGCGTCAGCGCCACCAGCGCCGCGCCGGCCAGCCCGCGGTAGGGCGCCATGAAGGGCGCCAACGCGCGCAGCGCCCCGATCCGGCGCGACGGCGGCCGCTCTTCTATGGTCGAGCTGTTTCGCGCCATGTTCCGCCCGCCCCTGCCGCTGCAGGTCGTCCGCCTGCGGATCGGGTCTAGGCCATCGGCCGCGGCCGGGCAACCCGGCCCGGCGCTATCGCAGGCGACGCTCGGTTTCCTGCACGATGTTGAACTGCGACGGCGGCACCCGCACCCCGGTCTCGAAACCATTCAGGATCACCGTCGTCTCGCCCCCGCCCTCGTCGCGGATCACCCATTGGCGCAGCTCCACCGGATCGGCGGTGAACACCAGCCGGATCGAGCCCGCCTCGGGCGTCTCGGGATCCTGCGCGGTGACGATCGTCGACGGCCCGTCCTCGGCCACGTCGGTGACCATGCGCGCGCGCGTCAGGTCCACGTTCTCGTCGAGGATCAGCGACAGCGGCGTGCGCCGCAGCGGATATTGCGCCGGCGGCTGGTTCGACTTGGCGTCGAACACCGCCACCTGCCCGCCCGAGGCCAGCACCAGGCTCCGGTCCGGCGGATCGTATTCGAACCGCACCCGGCCAGGGCGGTGGATCCAAAGCCGCCCGGTCGAGATCGTGCCGTCGGCGTTGAGCTGCGTGAACGCCGCCGTCGCGGTGTCGATCCCGTTGAGGTAGCGCGACAGCGCGGCCAGCGGGATCGGCTCGGCCCGCACGGGCAGGGCGGCGGCAAGGGTCAGGGCGAACAGGGCCACAAGGATGCGCATCATGGCGCCTAGATAGGGCCTTCGGCGCCGCTTGACACCCGGCATTCGCACCCACCCCCCGATTTTGGCAGCGCTTCGCCCATCGCTCGCCGCCCCCCGCCCGGCGGCACCCGCCCCCTGCCCTTCACCTTGGTCCAGATACTCACCTTTCCCAGGCCGCCACGGGCACCCCGGCCGGTCAATCGCCGTCCAGCCGCAGCGGCGTCGGCGCAACGACAAGGTCGTCGGTGCCCAGCGGTGCCGTCGGCAGCCCGAGGCGGTTGCGCACCACCCAGTAAAGCCGCCGCTCGGCGCGGGTGATCGCGACATAGGCCAGCCGCTTCCACAGCGCGACCCCGGCCTCGGTGCGGCCGGCGCGGGCGGCGGCATAGAGGTCCGGGGCGAACACCTGCACCTCGGGCCACTGGCTGCCCTGCGCCTTGTGGATCGTCACCGCCGCCCCGTGCAGGAACGCCGCCCCCATCGTCGCGGCGTGGGGGATGAACGGCTCTTCCTCGCCCGGCATCTCGATCTTGACGATCGAGGCCACCGAAACCTGCGGCTCTTCCGCGCCGATGACATGCAGCCGCGAGAAGCCGGCCTTCTGCCCGGGCCCGAGGTAGACCGCCTGCGCCCCCTTGATCAGCCCCCGCGCCTCGAGGTCGATGCGCCGCTTGCGGTGCTTGAGCGGCAGTTCCAGCCCGTCGCAGATCAGAGGCTCGCCGGGCAGCAGCGCGTCGGGCGGCGCGCCATAGGCGCTGCGGAAGGCGTGGATCAGCCGCACCCGGGTGACGTTGCGCCACACCAGCACCGGGCTGCGCGCCATCAGGTCGGCCGCGACCCGCCCGGCCACCACCACGCGGTCGTCGCGCGCGGCGGTGCGCGCGACCAGCGCCTCGAAATCCTCGAACGACAGGTCGGGGTCGGCCAGCGCGTGGGCGAGGTCGAGGATCGGGTTGCCCTCGGCCTGCCGGTGGATGCGCGACAGGGTCAGCCGCGCCGCCTCGGGCAGCCGGTCGAACACCATCTTGCCGCCCTCGCCCTGCACGGGCGGCAGTTGCGCCGGATCGCCGAACAGCACCAGCGTGGCGAAGATCTCGCGCAGGTCGTCGAAGGCGCGGGCGTCGAGCATCGAGGCCTCGTCGACGAAGCCGATGTCCAGCGGCTCGTCGCGGCGCTTCCAGCCCTTGATGAAGTCGCTCCCGCGCAGCCCCGCCGCCGCGAAGGCCCCGGGGATCGAGGCAACCTGCGCGTAGAACGCCTGCGCCCGGTCGAGCGCGGCATCGCCCATCCCCGCCACCACCGGGCGCGGGCCGCCCGAGGCCAGCCACTCGGCGATCTTCTCGTATTCGGGGTCGTAGACCGGGGTGTAGAGGATGCGGTGGATCGTCGTCGCCGGCACCCCGCGCCCGCGCAGCACGCTTGCGGCCTTGTTGGTGGGCGCCAGGATCGCCAACGTCCGCCGCCCGCGCCGCCGCCGCCCTTCCCACTCGCCCGACAGGGTCTCGACCCCGGCCTCGACCAGCGCCCGGGCCAGCGCGGCCAGCAGCGCGGTCTTGCCCGAGCCGGCCTTGCCGGTCACCGCCAGCACCCGCCCCGCCCCGCCCTCGGCCGGGGGCGCAAGCGTGCCCTCGTCGATGTCCACCCCGGCGCCGCGCAACGCCTCGGCCAGACGGTCCCAGGCCTCGGCCTGATCCTCCGAGAAGGCCAGCGCGCCGCCGCTCATGCGCGCCCCTTCCCGCCGCACCGCCCGTGGCACGCGCGCAAGTGAGTATTTTTACCAAGGTGAAGACTATCCCCCCTTTCCCCTTCACCTTGGCGAAAATACTCCGGGGGGTGAGGCCGCAGGCCGAGGGGGGCAGCGCCCCCCTTCCCCGCCCGCAACCGGGCGCGCCGCATCGGTGCCCGCGCGCTCACGCCGCCGCCGCCGCGACCAGCGCGGCACGGATGCGGGCGGCCATGAACTCCGAGAACCGCGTCACCTTGGGGTCGCGCAGGCGGCGGTGCGGGCTGAGCACGCCCAGGTCGACCGGCAGTGGCGGCGTCGCCGCGGCCACCGGCACCAGCGCTCCCGAGGCCAGATGCGCCGCCACCTCGAACATCGGCTTGAGGATGATGCCGTGCCCGTCCAGCGCCCAGCCGGTCAGCACGTCGCCATCGTCGGATTCGAACGGGCCCGCGATGTCGAAGCGGCGCGGGCCGTCGGCGGTCTGCAATGTCCACTGGAACTCGCGCGCGCCGGGAAAGCGCAGGTTCAGGCAATCGTGCCGCTCGGCGACCAGCGCTGCCCCGTCCGCCGGCATCCCCCGCCGCGCGACATAGGCCGGCGCGGCGCACAGAACCCGCGCGCAGGTGGCGATCTTGCGCAGCTTCAGCGCGCTGTCCTCGGGCATCCCGAGAAAGAACGCCAGGTCGAGCCCCTCGGCCGCCATGTCGATCGCCCGGTCCGACAGCCGCAACCGCACGTCGATCTGCGGGTTCTCTGCCTTGAACGCCGGCACGCCGGGCGCGATCAGCCGCCGCCCGATCCCCAGCGGGGCGGCCACGAACAGCGTTCCGCGCGGCACCCCGGAGGCCTCGCCCACCACCGCCTCGGCCGCCGCGATGGCGTCGAGCACCCGCAGCGCACCGTCGTAGAACAGCCTGCCCGCCTCGGTCGGCTGCAACGTCCGCGTGGTGCGGTTGAACAGCCGCACCCCCAGATGCCCCTCGAGATCGGCGATTCGCGACGACGCCACCGCCGGCGAGGTGCGCTGGTCGCGCGCCGCGGCCGACATGCTGCCCAATTCGTAGACACGCACGAACATCCGCAGGTTGGCGACATAGGCCATGGCGATCTTTCGGTCCCGCTTGAAAGTGTTCGGCGCTTTCTTCCCTTAGCAAAGGCCCGGCCGACGCGGTAGCCTGCGCGCAACCGAACGGAGGGCACATGATGGATGCTGCAACGCTCTGGTCCTGGGCGGAATTCGCGGTGCGCTGGCTGCACGTGGTCACGGCGATCGCGTGGATCGGCTCGTCGTTCTACTTCATCGCCCTCGATCTGGGCCTTCGCAAGGCGCCCGACCTGCCCACCGGCGCCCATGGCGAGGAATGGCAGGTTCATGGCGGCGGCTTCTACCACATCCGGAAATACCTCGTGGCGCCCGAACGCCTGCCCGAGCATCTGACCTGGTTCAAATGGGAAAGCTATGCCACCTGGCTGAGCGGCATGGCGATGCTGGCGCTGGTCTACTGGCTGGGCGCCGACCTCTACCTGATCGACCCCGCGGTGGCGAACCTCGGCACCTGGCAGGCGATCGCGCTTTCGGCCGGCTCGCTGGCGGTCGGCTGGCTGGTCTACGACGCGCTCTGCCGCTCGCCGCTGGGGGCGGCGCCGACCCGGCTGATGGTGGTGCTGTTCGGGGTGCTGGTGGTAATCGCATGGGCCTATGCGCAGGTGTTCAGCGGCCGCGCCGCGCTGCTGCACCTCGGCGCCTTCACCGCCACGATCATGTCGGCCAACGTGTTCCTGGTGATCATCCCCAACCAGAAGGTGGTGGTGGCCGACCTGCGGGCCGGCCGCACCCCCGACGCGAAATACGGCCGCATCGCCAAGCTGCGCAGCACCCACAACAACTACCTCACCCTGCCGGTGCTGTTCCTGATGCTGTCCAACCACTACCCGCTGGCGTTCGCGTCCGACTGGAACTGGCTGATCGCAAGCCTGGTGTTCCTGATGGGCGTCACCATCCGCCACTGGTTCAACACCCGCCACGCCCGCGCCGGCAGCCCGTGGTGGACCTGGGCCGCGACCGCGGCTTTGTTCGTGGCCATCGTCTGGCTTTCCACCCTGCGCGGCCCCGCCCCCGGCGCCGCCGAGGCTGCCCCCCTGACCGAAGGCGCGCGCCGCTACATCGAGGCGCCCGGCTTCGCCGAGGTCGAGACGATCGTCGCGACGCGCTGCTCGATGTGCCACATGGACCCGCCGCTGTGGCCCGGCCTGGCCGCGCCGCCGCGCGGTGTCGCGCTCGACAGCCCCGCCGCCATCGCCCGCCACGCGCGCGACATCTATCTTCAGGCCGGCCGCACCGACGCGATGCCGCCGGCAAACCTCACCTTCACCGAACCGGCCGAGCGCGCCGCCATCGTCGCATGGTACCGCGCCGCGGCCGGGCGCTGAGGCAGCCCCCGCCCTTCACCTTGGCGAAAATACTCCGGGGGGTGAGGCCGCAGGCCGAGGGGGGCAGCGCCCCCCCTCCGCCGCCGGCCTAGTCGATCAACGGCAGCAGGCTGTCGAGGCTCTTCTTCGCGTCGCCGTAGAACATCCGCGTGTTTTCCTTGTAAAACAGCGGGTTCTCGATGCCGGAATAGCCGGTGCCCTGGCCGCGCTTGCAAACGAACACCTGCTTGGCCTTCCACACCTCCAGCACCGGCATCCCGGCGATGGGGCTGTTGGGGTCGTCCTGCGCCGCCGGGTTCACGATGTCGTTCGAGCCGATGACGATGGCCACGTCGGTCTCGGGGAAATCCTCGTTGATCTCGTCCATCTCCAGCACGATGTCGTAGGGCACCCGCGCCTCGGCCAGCAGCACGTTCATGTGGCCCGGCAGCCGCCCGGCAACCGGGTGGATGGCAAAGCGCACCTGCTTGCCCTGCGCACGCAGCTTGCGCGTCAGTTCCGACACCGATTGCTGCGCCTGCGCCACCGCCATGCCGTAGCCCGGCACGATGATCACGCTGTCGGCCTCGTTCAGCGCCGAGGCGACGCCGTCGGCGTCGATCGCGATCATCTCGCCCGAGATCTCGGCCGCCGGCCCGCCGGTGCCGCCGAAGCCGCCCAGGATCACGTTGATGAACTTGCGGTTCATCGCCTTGCACATGATGTAGCTCAGGATCGCGCCGCTCGAGCCCACGAGCGCCCCGGTGACGATCAACAGGTCGTTCGACAGGGTGAAGCCGATCGCCGCCGCCGCCCAGCCGGAATAGCTGTTGAGCATCGACACCACCACCGGCATGTCGGCGCCGCCGATGCCCATGATCAGGTGCCAGCCGATGAAGAACGCCAGCGCCGCGATCAGCACCAGCGTCCAGATCCCCGCGCCGCCCAGATAGGCGACGGCCAGCGCCAGGCTTGCCACCGCCGCGGCGGCGTTGAGCATATGGCCGCCGGGAAACTGCCGCGGCTTGCCGTCGATCCGCCCCGCCAGCTTGCCGAACGCCACCACCGAGCCGGTGAACGTCACCGCCCCGATGAACACGCCCAGCACCACCTCGACCTGCAGGAACGTGAGTTCCGCCGGCGTCTTGGTGGCGACCTTGGCGGCGAACGCCGAGAACCCGTCCAGCGACCCGCCGGCCAGCTTGGCCGCGGCCACCCGCAACCGCTCGATATCGGCGTTGAAGCCCACGAACACCGCCGCGAGGCCGACGAACGAGTGCAGCGCCGCGACAAGCTGCGGCATCTCGGTCATCTCGACCCGCCTGGCCACGACCGCGCCGACGACGGCGCCGATCGCCATCATCGGAAGCATCAGCCAGTATTTCCCGATCCCGGGGCCGAACGTCACGAAGACCACCGCCACCGCCATGCCGACGATGCCGTACCACACCGCCCGCTTGGCGCTTTCCTGGTTGCTCAGCCCCCCCAGCGACAGGATGAACAGAACGCTCGCCGAGATCGCGGCGGCCGAGACGAAACCTTCTCCGAACATCGCCGCCTCCTCAGGATTTCTGGAACATCGCAAGCATCCGGCGGGTCACGAGGAACCCGCCGACGATGTTGATCGACGCGATCAGCACCGCGATTGCCGACAGGATCACCACCAGCGCGTTGCCCGACCCGATCTGCAGGATCGCGCCCAGCACGATGATGCCGGAGATCGCGTTGGTCACCGACATCAGCGGCGTGTGCAGCGCGTGGCTGACGTTCCAGATCACCTGGAAACCGACGAAGCAGGCCAGCGCGAAGACGATGAAATGGCTCATGAACGAGGGCGGCGCCACCTGCCCGAGCAGCAGCATCAGCACGCCGCCCGCGGCCAGGATGCCCACCTGCCGCCTCGTCGCCTGCTTGAAGGCCGCAAGCTCGTTCGCGCGCTTTTCCTCGGGGGTGAGTTCCCTGACCTTCTCGCGCGGCCTGGCGGCGATGGCGGCCACCTTGGGCGGCGGCGGCGGGAAGGTGATCTCGCCCGCGTGGGTCACCGTCGCGCCGCGGATCACATCGTCTTCCATGTTGTGGTTGATGACGCCGTCCTTGCCCGGCGTCAGGTCGGCCAACATGTGGCGCACGTTGGTGGCGTAGAGCGTCGAGGATTGCGCTGCCATCCGGCTGGGGAAATCGGTGTAGCCGATGATCGTGACGCCGTTCTCGGTGACGATCTTCTCGTCCTTTACCGTCAGCTTGCAGTTGCCGCCGCGCTCGGCCGCAAGGTCGACGATCACCGAGCCGGGTTTCATCGAAGACACCATGTCCTCGGTCCACAGCTCGGGCGCCTCGCGGCCCGGGATCAGCGCGGTGGTGATCACGATGTCCATGTCGGGCGCGATCTCGCGGAACTTGGCAAGCTGCGCCTCGCGGAACTCCGGCGACGAGGGCTTGGCATAGCCGCCGGTGGCCGATCCGTCCTGCACCTCGCCCTCGAAGTCGAGGTAGACGAACTCGGCCCCCATGCTCTCGACCTGTTCGGCCACCTCGGGGCGCACGTCGAAGGCGTAGGTGACGGCGCCAAGGCTTGTCGCGGTGCCGATCGCGGCCAGCCCGGCCACGCCCGCGCCCACCACCAGCACCTTCGCCGGCGGCACCTTGCCCGCCGCGGTCACCTGCCCGGTGAAGAAGCGGCCGAAGTTGCTGCCAGCCTCGATCACCGCGCGATAGCCGGCGATATTGGCCATCGACGACAGCGCGTCCATCTTCTGCGCGCGGGAGATCCGCGGCACCATGTCCATGGCGATGACACTGGCACCGCGGGCCTTCGCCTGTTCCAGCAACTCGGCATTCTGCGCCGGGTAGAAGAACGAGATCAGCAACTGCCCGTCGTGCAGCCGCCTGACCTCGGCGGGCTCGGGCGGGCGCACCTTGATCACCACCTCGGCCGCCTTCCACAGTGCCGCGGCGGTCTTGACCACCTCGACCCCGGCTTCGGCGTAAAGCGCGTCGGAAAAGCCGGCGGCAACGCCCGCCCCGGCCTCGATCACGCATTCATGCCCCAGTTTCTGCAACGCCCGGGCCGAGTCGGGCGTCATCGCCACCCGTGCCTCGCCGGGAATGATTTCCTTCGGCGCCCCGATCTTCACGCGCTGTCCCCCTGCTGGTTGCCGCAGACTCGCAGGCTTCCTTACACGTCACCCCCGCGCTTCACAAGGAAACCGCGGCCGATCAGACCCATCGCCGCACCCGCGTGGCCCAGCGATCGAAGTCTGCGCCGAAGGCGGCGCGCAGCCGTACCTCCTCGGGGCGGATGAAGCGCAGTTCGATCACCCACACCAGAAGCACGATCAGCGGCAGCGCCGCGGCCACGTCCCAGGCCAGGATCAGCCCCGACAGCACCAGCGCATCGCCAAGGTAGATCGGGTTGCGGGTAAACCGGAACGCCCCCGAGGTGACCAGCGCCGACGGCACCTCGTGCGGCACGATGGTGGTGCGCGCGCGCGCCATCTCGGCCACCGCCGCGAGCATCAGCGCCAGCCCGGCGGCGACCAGCGCGCAGCCCGGCCAGAACGCCCAGCCGCCGATGCCACCGGGAACGGTGCGCGCCAGCCCCCAGGCGGCAGCGATCGCCCCGGCCAGCCACACCGGCGGATAATCGGCAGTGATCCGCATCGCCCGCCCCCCCCTGTCCGTCCCGCCGGACGTTCCCTGTTTCGCGCCCCGCGCCGCAGAAGCCGTGCCTCAGAACGAGCGTGGCATACCCAGGATATGCTCGGCCACATAGGACAGGATCAGGTTGGTCGAGATCGGCGCCACCTGATACAGCCGGGCCTCGCGGAACTTGCGCTCGACATCGTATTCGCGCGCAAAGCCAAAGCCGCCATGGGTCTGGAGGCAGGCATTGGCCGCCTCCCAGCTTGCATCGGCGGCCAGCAGCTTGGCCATGTTCGCCTGTGCCCCGCAATCGAGCCCGGCATCAAAGCGACGGCATGCCTCGAAGCGCATCAGGTTGGCAGCCTCGACATTCACATAGGCCCTGGCGATGGGAAACTGCACACCCTGGTTCTGGCCGATGGGGCGATCGAAGACAACCCGTTCGCCGGCATAGGCGCGTGCCTTGTCCACGAACCAGTAGCCGTCACCGATACATTCCGCGGCGATCAAGGTTCGCTCGGCGTTCAGCCCGTCGAGGATGTGGTAAAAGCCGCGCCCTTCGGTGCCGATCAGGTTTTCGGCGGGGATTTCGAGATTGTCGAAGAACACTTCGTTGGTCTCGTGGCCGGGCATGTTGGCGATCGGGCGCACCTCCATGCCATTGCCGATGGCCTCTTTCAGATCGACCATGAAGATCGACAGCCCCTCGGATTTCCGCTTCACCTCGCTCAGCGGCGTGGTGCGGGCGAGCAGGATCATCAGGTCCGAATGCTGGATGCGGCTGATCCAGACCTTCTGGCCGTTGATCACATAGCGGTCGCCTTTCTTGACCGCGGTGGTCTTCAGCTTGGTGGTGTCGGTGCCGGTGGTCGGTTCGGTCACGGCCATGGCTTGCAGGCGCAGCGCGCCGCTGGCGATGCCGGGCAGGTATTTCTGTTTCTGCGCGTCCGAGCCGTGGCGCAGAAGCGTGCCCATGTTGTACATCTGCCCGTGGCAATGGCCGGCATTGCCGCCGCAGCGGTTGACCTCTTCCATGATGATCGAGGCCTCGGTCAGGCCCAGGCCCGAGCCGCCGTATTCCTCGGGGATCATCGCGGCAAGCCAGCCCTCGCGGGTCAGCGCATCGACGAACTCTTCGGGATAGGTCTCGGCGGCGGCGGCTTCGCGATGGTATTCCGGCGGAAACTGCGCACAAAGCGCGCGCAGCGCGTCGCGCAGGTCATTATGCGTTTCGGGAGCCGATGTCCGCATCGCCTATTTCTCTCCGGGGCCGGAAGTTTCGAGGATCTCCTCTTCGGCGCGCTGCCAGATCTCATAGGAAATCGGGTTCTCGCTTTCCTCAAGGATATGGCCGACCAGCCCGATGGCCCGCGCCATCACGCCAAAGCCGCGCACGATCTTCCACGGGAAGCCGAATTCGCAGCAGATAGCGCCAATCGCGCCGGTGGCGTTGATCGGCAGCATCTTGCCCGATTTCGCCTCGGCCACGGCCTGGATCTTCTGGATCAACGCGACATATTCGCCGGATTTGCCATTCTCGGCGGCAATCTCGAACAGGCGCGGCGCGCGCGGATCGACCGGCTTGTGCACCGGGTGGCCCAGCCCCGGCACGATGGCCTTGCGGGCGCGGAACTTCTCGACCGTATCCACGGCGATCGCGTCCAGATCGGCACCCGTGCCGAGCCTGTCCTGCGGCAGCGCCTCGTAGAGCATCTTCGACGCGCCCTCCATCGAGCCGACAAAGACCGTGCCCAGCCCGCACAACCCGGCCGCCACCGCCGCCTGAAGCGATTCCGGCGCGCCCATATAGGTCATCCGCGCCGCCAGTGCCGAGGGCGTGATGCCATGTTCCACCAGGGTGATCACGATGGCGTTGAAGACCCGGCTTTCCTCGGGCGTGGCCTTGCGGCCCGTCAGTTGCAGAAAGGCGAGATCGCCCAGGTTCATGTGCCCCAGAATCTCGTTCGGCAGGTCAAGGCCGCGCACACTGATCTTGTCCGGCGTGCTCCAGGCGATGTTCGAGCTGATCTTTCCCTTGCGTCTTGCCATCAGACCGGATCCCACGAAAAGACGTCCGCCGAAACTTCGAGCGGCGTGAAGTGCGATTTGAGCGCAGGGATGGCGCGCTCGGCGATTTTATCGGCGGTCCAGCCGTCGCCGGAATGGACCGAGCGCACAGGGCGGGGCTGGTTGAACAGGAAGATCTCGTTGTTGCGCACGGCGAAGATCTGCCCGCTGACGCCCTCGGCCCGGTCGGACATCAGGAAACAGGCCATCGGCGCCACCTTTGCGGGGGTCATTTGCTTGAGCTTTTCAACCCGCGCCACCTGTTCGGGCGTGTCGGTCTTGATCGACGAGATCATCCGGCTCCAGGCGAAGGGCGCAATGCAGTTCGACCGCACGTTCCAACGCTTGAGATCGAGCGCGACCGATTTCGAAAACGCCGCGATCCCCAGTTTGGCCGACGCATAGTTCGCCTGCGCGAAATTGCCGATCAGACCCGAGGTGGAGGTCATGTGCACCAGCGCGCCGCTTTCCTGCTCGCGGAAATGATCGGCCGCCGCGCGCGAGGTGTTGAAGGCGCCGTAAAGGTGGACCTTCACCACCGCGTCGAAATCCTCGTAGGTCATCTTGTGGAAGAACCCGTCGCGCAGGATGCCGGCATTGTTCACCACGGCGTCGATGCGGCCGAATTCCTTGACGGCCGCTTCGACCATCGCCCGCGCGGCCTCCGGATCGGCGACAGAGCCGCCATCGGCGATCGCCTCACCCCCCGCGGCCCTGATTTCCGCGACAACCTTCTGCGCCGCGGTTTCGGTCTGGCCGGTGCCTTTCAGCGACGCGCCCAGATCGTTGACCACCACCGCGGCCCCCTCGGACGCTGCCATCAGGGCGATATCGCGCCCGATCCCGCCCCCCGCCCCGGTGACCAGAACCACCTTTCCGTCAAGTGCCTTTGCCATCTTTCCCCCCTCAGCTCGCCTTGCGATATTTGTCCAGCCCGCCGGAATGCATCACCCGGCCCATGAGCGGCGCGCCGATGATCTCTTCGGCCTTGTGCGCCGCCGCGATCAGCTTGTCGAGGTCGATGCCCGTCTCGATGCCAAGCTCGTGGCACAGGAACACCGCGTCCTCGGTGCAGACATTGCCGGCGGCGCGCGTGTGGCCGTGGCCCGCGAACGGACAGCCGCCAAGCCCGGCGACCGAGCTTTCGAACATGTCCACCCCCATCGACAGCGCGGCGTAGAGATTAGCGATGCCAAGCCCGCGCGTGTCATGGATATGCATCCCGATGCGGGCGCCGGGCGCCAGTTCGCGCAGCGCGCCGATCATGCGCTTGACCGCCTCGGGGTTGCCCCAGCCCATCGTGTCGGCGATGACAAGGAGCGGCACCGGGATATCCTCTTCTTCGCAGAGTTGCAGGATGAAGCGGAAATCGTCAAGGATGCGCTCCTGCGGGATCGGGCCTTCGTAGTTGCAGCCGAAGGCGGTCATCACATAGGCGGCGTCGACGGTGTAACCCTCCTGCTTGTAAAGCCGGACCCACTCGCGCTGTTTCTCGCGCATTTCGGCGGAGGAGCAGTTGTTGTTGGCCTGCGCAAAAGCCTCGGACGGGTAGAACAGCAGGCGGGCGTCGATATCGACCTCATGCGCGGTCAGCGCCTTGCGGAACCCCTTGTCGTTGAGCCAGAGCGAGGTGTATTTCACGCCGGGCTTGCGCTTGATGCGCTGGAACAACTCGCCGGTGTCGGCCATTTGCGGCACGTATTTCGGGCTGACGAAACTGCCAACCTGGATGCGTTTCAACCCGGTCTCGCTGAGCATGTCGATCAGTTCGATCCGCTGTTCGATCGGATAGACCTGCTTTTCGATCTGAAAGCCCTCGCGCGGACCCTCCTCGCGGAATTCGACGAATTTTGGAAAATCGCTCATGTGTTCACTCCTCAAGTTCCAGGATCTCGGCGATGACCTGGCCACGATCGACCATGTCCCCTTTCGAGATGGATATGTTGCTGGCGATACCGGCTGCGGCCGCGCGGATCGAGATTTCAAGTTTCATGGATTCCATGACCGCGATCACGTCACCTTCGGCCACGGTCTGACCCTCGGCCACCTTGACCTCGACGATCAGGCCGGTCAGCGGCGAGGCCACGGCGCGATCTGCCGCCGCATCGGTGCCGGCGAAATCCAGCGGGGCCGCCGGATGGAAGATCAGGCGGCCTTCGGGCGTATCCATCTCGATCACCCCGGCGTGCCGCCGCGCGTCGATCAGAAATACCTCGTCGCCTTGTGCAAGGCGCCAGCGCCCCGGCGCGATTTCGCGCATCGCCAATGCGAGCGCATCGCCGTTTTCCGACAGGACCGTGTAATTCTCTGCGTGTTTGACCGGGCCGACGCGCAATTCCTCGGATATCGCGTCGGCATCCGTGAGCGTCACGCACTGTCCTGCCTCCATCGCATTGCCACCGAGGCCGAGCCGCCAGCCGGTGAACGTGTCGCGGTTGGTCCAGGGATCGGCACTCTGGCCGCACCGCCCGCTTGCCACGAAGAGAACGGCGGCGGCCGCCTTCCACAGCTCGGGCCGCGACAGGGTGCGTGGCTGCGTCAGCGCGTCGATCCGGCCGTCGATCCAGCGCGTATGCACCTGCATCCGCCCGAATTCGGGATTTCGCGCCAGTGCCGTCAGAAAGGCGCGGTTGGTCTGCACGCCCTCGACCGCGACATGATCGAGCGCCGTCGCCAGCCGCGCCAGCGCGGTTTCCCGGTCGGGCGCATGCACGATCAGCTTGGCGATCATGGGATCGTAATAGGGCGTGACCGCGTCGCCTTCTTCAACGCCGCTGTCGATCCGCAACCCACCGGGCAGGCTGAGCGTGGTCAGCGTGCCCGTGGAGGGGGCGAACTGCATCGCCGGGTCTTCGGCATAAAGCCGCGCCTCGACGGCATGGCCGTCGATCTCGAGATCGCCCTGCACCAGGCCAAGGCCGACACCTTCGGCGATGCGCAGGTGAAGCGCGACCAGATCGAGCCCGGTGATCGCCTCGGTGACGGGGTGTTCCACCTGAATGCGGGGGTTCACTTCGAGGAAGAAATACTTGTCGCCCGCAACAAGGAACTCCACCGTGCCCAGGCCGCGATAGTCGAGCGTTTCGCCCAGGCGCACCGCGTCATGCGCGATCTCGTCGAGAAGCGCGCGCGGCAGGCCCCAGGCCGGGGCCTCTTCGATGACCTTCTGGTGGCGGCGCTGAAGCGTGCAGTCGCGCTCGAACAGGTGCACCACGTGGCCCTTGCCGTCGCCCGCGATCTGCACCTCGACATGGCGCGCCTCGGGCAGGAAACGTTCCAGCAAAAGGCCCTCGGAGCCGAAGGTTGACTTCGCCTCGCGCAGCGCGCCTTCGATGTCCTCCTCCAGCGTGGCCTCGTCGGTCACGAGCCGCTGCCCGCGCCCGCCGCCGCCGCCAACCGCCTTGAGCAGCACCGGAAGGCCCATCTTGCGCACTTCGGCGGCGATTTCCCGAGGGTCCGATCGCGCGCCCTCCGCGCCCGAGATCACCGGAACGCTGGCGGCAATCGCCGCCGCCTTGGCGCTGGCCTTGTCACCGAACCGTTCGAGCGTTTCGGGCGTCGGCCCCATGAAGATCATGCCCGCGGCCTCGACCGCGCGGGCAAAATCGGGGTTCTCGGCCAGAAAACCATAGCCGGGATGGATCGCATCCGCGCCGACGGATCTGGCCGCGGCGATCACCGCGTCGATCTTCAGATAACTCTCGGATGCTGGACCGGCACCGATGCGGACCGATTTGCCGATCTCGCGGACATGCAGCGCGTTGGCGTCGGCCTGCGAATGCACGCCGACCGGGGTGATGCCGCTGGCCCGCGCGGTGCGCGCGATCCGGCAGGCGATTTCGCCGCGATTGGCGATGAGAAGCGTCCTGATTTTCATGGGGTCCGCCTCACATCCTGAACACGCCGAAATGGGTTTCGACCTTGGGCCTGCGCGACGCGATGTCCAGCAGCAGCGCCATGACGTCGCGGGTCTCGCCCGGCTCGATCACGCTGTCGATCCAGAGGTTCGAGGCGAAGTTGTAGGCGCCCTGGAAATCCTCGTATTCCTTGCGGATCGGGGCCTTGAAGGCTTCTTCCTCCTCGGGGGTCCATGTTCTGCCTTCGCGTTCGTTGATCTGCGCGCGGACCTGCGCCAGCACGCTGGCGGCCTGTTCCGGCCCCATGATCGCCGAACGCCCCGTGGGCCAGGCGAACATCGCGTCGGGCTGGAACGGGCGGCCGAGCATGGCCAGATACCCCGCCCCGTAGGAGCCGCCGGTGATGATGGTGAATTTCGGCACCCGCGCCGAGGACATGGCGGTGATCATCTTGGCCCCCGCCTTGGCGATGCCCATCTGCTCGACCTCGCGGCCGACCATGAAGCCGTTCACATCCGCC
>Ga0209024_1000133_pt1 | contig 143100 bp, 142 predicted proteins | sample AutmiccommunBRH5_FD_187380 | JGI IMG/M metagenome (GOLD analysis project Ga0209024, IMG submission 187380) | Deep subsurface microbial communities from Mt. Terri, Switzerland - Autotrophic microbial communities BRH/5 (SPAdes) (version 2) | ecosystem: Environmental > Aquatic > Deep subsurface >...
GAAGCCGCGGCGCCGCTGCGGCGGAATGGCGCGCTGCCGCGGCTTCCGCCATTGCGCGGCTCGGGCGCAACCCGCGTCGACAAGCGCTGGCCGTCTCGTGCACTATTGTGCGGACAATAGGCGGAACGCCCTTTCCAACGCCCCTTTCGAGCAGAAGGCCAGCCATGCCCCTCGACACGACCCCGATCCTCGTCGGCTGCGGCGACGTCACCGACATGACCACCCCCGTCGAGCAGGGCCGCTCGCCCTTCGACCTGATCGCCGAAGCGGGCCGGCTGGCGCTCGAAGACGCCGGCGCCCCAGGCCTCGCGGCCAGGATCGACACGGTCGCCATGCTGCGCCTGTTCGCCGACACCTCGCACCGCTTCGCGACCAAGCTCGGCACGTCGACCAACCCGCCGAAGAGCGTGGCGAAGCGTCTCGGCATCGACGCGTCCCGCTACCTCTACACCTGGAACGGCGGCAACATGCCCCAGTACTTGGTGAACAAGTTCGCCGAGGCGATTTCACGCGGCGAGATGCAGGCGGCGATGGTGGTCGGCGGCGAGGCGCTGCGCACCCAGCACGGCGTCGAGCGCCGCGGCCTCGACGACATCTCCTGGCGCGAGGATCCCGGCGGCGAGCCCGAACTGATCGGCGATCCGCGCCGCGGCTGGAGCGACGACGAGGACAGGCACAACATCCGCGCCGCGATCACCCTCTACCCGCTGATCGAGAACGCCATTCGCGGCCAGCGCGGTGCCTCCATCCCCGACCACCTGAAATCCATGGGCAAGCTGTTCTCCGGCTTCGCCAGGGTGGCGGCGGAGAACCCGCTCGCCACGCGCCGCGACGGCTTCACCGCCGAGCAGCTCGCGACGGTCGACGGCGGCAACCGCTGGATCGGCTTCCCCTATCCGCGGCTGATGAACTCCAACGCCTTCATCGACCAGTCGGCGGCCTTCATCATCACGTCGGTCGGTCTGGCGCGCGAACTCGGCATCCCCGAATCGAAGTGGGTCTACCTGCACGGCTGCGCCGACGGCCACGACCACTGGTTCCTGTCCGAGCGGCCGGAGATCCACGTCTCGCACGCCATCCGCAACGGCTCGCGCAAGGCCTTCGACATGGCCGGCAAGACCGTCGGCGACATGCGCTTCCTCGACCTCTACAGCTGCTTCCCCTCGGCGGTCGAGATCGGCTGCAAGGAGATGGGGATCGCCGAGGACGATCCGCGCGGCCTGACGGTGACCGGCGGCCTCCCCTATTTCGGCGGCCCGGGCAACAGCTACGTCGTGCACTCGATCTCGGAGATGCTCCGCCGCGTCCGCTCCGAGCCGGGCAGCTTCGGCCTCGTCACCGCCAACGGCAACTACGTCACCAAGCATTCCTTCGGCATCTACTCGACCACGCCGACCGAAGGGCAGTGGACCCGCGAGGACCCCGCCGTCCTCCAGGCCGAACTCGACGCCATGCCGAAGGTCCCGTACGTCTCCGAGGCGAGCGGCCCGGCGACCATCGAGACCTACACCGTCATGCACGGCAAGAACGGCCCGGACTACGGCGTCGTCTACGGCCGCCTGAACGCCACGGGCCAGCGCTTCGTCGCAAACACCCCGTCCGACCAAGCCACGCTGCAGGACCTCCAGGACCGCGACAGCCTCGGCCGCCCGGGCACCGTCCACCGCGAGGACGGCCGCAACATCTTCGTGCCGGGGTGAAGCCCCGCGGCGCCCGGTCGGCAGAAGGCATCGGACCTCCCGCCGAATGACCTTGCCGCCCGGGCGATAACCGACGACAAGGGCCGCGGCCGGCATGGTCATGCCGGCCGGAACCGCGGCAACATCGGCGACATCGCGCATGCTCGGCACCTGGCGACGACTGCCCAAGGGTCTCCGCTACAAGGCGGCGATCGCCTGGTACGACTTCCTGACGCGTCTCGACCGCAAGGGCGAAGTCGTGTTCCTGAACCATGGTTTCGCTCCCGACGGGGCGGACCGCATGGACATCGGGCTGCTGCCCGAGGACGAGGCAGAGCGCTATGCCATCCAGCTCTACCATCACGCCGCCAGCCCCGCGGACGGCTCGGTGGACTGGGCGGGCAAGGATGCGCTGGAGGTCGGCTGTGGCCGCGGCGGCGGGGCGTCCTACGTGGCGCGCTACCTGAAGCCGCGCAGCCTGGTCGGGCTCGACATCGCCGGCAAGGCCATCGAGCACTGCCGGCGCCGCCACACCGCCCCCAACCTCTCCTTCCGCCAGGGCGACGCCCAGGCCCTGCCCTTCCCGGACGAGAGCTTCGACATCGTCCTGAACGTCGAATCCTCCGGCTCCTACCCCGACAAGGCCGCCTTCTTCGCCGAGGTGGCGCGCGTGCTGCGCCCCGGCGGACATTTCCTGTTCGCCGACTACCGGCGCCTGGACGCCATGCGCAAGCTGCGCCGGCAGCTGGCCGCGATGCCGCTCACGCCCGTTTCCGAGCAGGACATCTCCGACAATGTCCGGCGCGGCCTGCTGCTGGACGACGCGCACAAGCGCGCGCTGATCGACCGCACCGTGCCCTGGCCGCTGCGCGGCCTCGCCCGCCAGTTCGCCTTCATCAGCCGCGGCGAGGGCGACGAGGCCCATGCCCTGGCCAGCGGCGACCGTGTCTACATCAGCTGCGTCTTCGCCAAGCCCGCCGCATAGCGGCGCCCCGTAGCAGGGCCACATGGCGGGAAGGGCCGTTCCGCCCTATCCTGCCGCGAAATCATCGGGAGGACGGCATGGATCTGCAGCTGCGCGGCAAGACGGCACTGGTCACCGGTGCATCGAAGGGCATCGGCCTGTCGGTCGCGCGCCTGCTCGCTGAGGAGGGCTGCAACCTGCACCTCGCGGCACGGTCCGAGGCGGACCTGACGAAGGCGCGCGACGAAATCCGCGGACGCTGGAACGTCCAGGTCACGATCCACCCGATGGACCTCGCCGCACCGGGCGGCATGCAGGCGCTGGCAGCCGCCTGCCCCGACCTCGACATCCTGGTCAACAATGCCGGTGCGGTACCGGCCGGCGACATCGCGGCGGTCACCGAGGAGCGCTGGCGCGCCGCCTGGGACCTGAAGGTGTTCGGCTACGTCAACCTGTCGCGCGAGGTCTATGCCGCCATGAAGGCGCGCGGCGGCGGGGTGATCGTCAACGTGATCGGTCTCGCCGGCGAGCGGCCGTCCAAGGGTTATATCGCCGGGTCGGCGGGCAATGCCGCGCTGATGGCCCTGTCGCGCGGCATGGGCGGCGCCAGCCTGGCCGACGGCATCCGCGTCGTCGCCGTCAATCCCGGCCTGATCGCGACCGAGCGCATGTTCGTCATGCTGAAGGGCCGGGCGAAGGACAAGTTCGGCGACGAAAGCCGCTGGGAGGAGATGATGCCCTCCGACCCGCCGCCCGGCACGCCGGAGCAGGTGGCCGACCTCGTCGTCTATCTCGCCAGCCCGCGCGCCGGCCATGTCACGGGCACGGTCGTCACCATCGACGGCGGCCAGGCGCACAAGTAGGGAGACGGTCGGCCCTCACGGATTCCGCGGCAGCGGGCGCATGTCTCCCGTCTCGCCGGGCGGGTTGGAGCGCGGCACGAATGCGGCCTCGTGCCGCGTCTCACGGTGGTGGTGGAGCGCCCAGTGCACCGAGGGGAAGGCGATCTCCTCCCACGGGATCTCGTCCCACTCGAACAGGCCGACCGCCTCGGTCTCCTCGCCGGCCGCCACGTCGGGCGAGACGAGGTCGGCGCGATACATCAGCTGCACCTGGCTGATCCGGGGGATCGAATAGACCGCCAGCAGCTGATCGATGCGGATCCGGGCACAGGCCTCCTCGAAGGCCTCGCGCGCCGCACCGTCGGCCGTCGTCTCGTTCAGTTCGAGATAGCCCGCCGGCAGCGTCCAGAAGCCGCGGCGCGGATGGATGGCGCGGCGGCAGAGCAGAATGCGGCCCTCCCACGTTGCGACCACGCCGACGACGATCTTCGGGTTCTCGTAGTTGACGAAGCCGCAGTCGGCGCAGACGAGGCGCTCGCGGCTGTCGCCTTCCGGCACGCGGCGCTGGAAGGAGGAAGCCTGGGGGGATGGGGTGGAATCCGTCTCGGCCATGCCGGAGAGGATGGCGTCTGCGGCGCGGCCGGGCAACCGCCGCAGTTCAGACCTTGATGTTCAGCAGGCTGCCGCGCGGCAGGTTGGCGGTGGGCGCGCCGTGCTGCATGGCGGCCACGCCCTGGTTCGGCGCGGCGGCGACGGTCTGCACCGAACGCGTCGGCGCCGTCGGCTGCGCCACGTGCTGGGCCGCCTGCGTGGTCGGCGCGGTCTTCGTCGACGGCGGAGTCCCGCCGAAAGCGCCCAGCGCGACGAAGAGGTTGGACGATGGCGGTATCTGCATGGACGACGATCCCTGCGGGAGTCCCCTGACGCGAAGCTTAATCGCCCGATGCGGGTAAACGAGCCGTTAAGCCGGAGCCGGCTATCGGAACTTTCCGCCTGCCGCACGAAATAGTGATGCGATGCCAACCCTGCTGACCTGGAACATCGCGCGCGCGGCGGACGATCGGCTCGATGCCGTCGCTTCGTTCGTGCGCGGCGTGGCGCCGGATCTGCTCCTGCTCCAGGAGGCGGTCGAGGATTCGCGGCGGCTCAAATCGCTCCTGGGCGGCGAGGTGCGCTTTGTCCCCGCCTTCCCGCTGCCCGGCGGCGCGCCGGGCGCCACGGCGGAGGGAATGGCGCTGTGGAGCCCGGCACGCCTGCACGACGTCGAATCGACGGCCCTCGGCGGCTGGCCCTGGCCGCGGGTCGCCCTGCGCTGCCGTCTCGGCGGGCTCACCGTCTGCAACCTTCACCTTTCCCACCTGCCCTGGCAGCGCCAGGCGCAGCTGCGCGCCGTGGCGGCGCACCGCGACCGTCCGCTGCTGCTCGCCGGCGACTTCAATCGACCGGGAGGCTGCCGGCTGGCGGGCTTCACCGCCGTGGTTCCCGCCGGATGGAGCTTCCGGCGCGGCCCGCTGCGCCTGCGGCTGGACGCGGCGCTCGTCTCGCCCGGCGTGCGGGTGGCCGGTGCCAGCTACCTGTCGAGCCGCCTTTCGGACCACCGGCCGATGCTGCTCCGCCTCGGCGGAGGGACATAATGCCAGCCCGCTGCACCTGTTCGTTTACCCATCGGCAACACTCCGGTGCCACTCTGCGACAGGGCGAGTGCGCCGACGCCGCATGTAGCGGCCGGTCTTGGCGGAGAGAATCCTGGCGATGAAGCAGAACAACCCCGAAGCGCAGGTCAAAGGCCTGCTCAGCCTCGCGCGCGACAAGTCGAGCGCCAGCCGCGAGAGCCTTTCGGACGTCATTGCCGACCTTTTCCACGGCCGCACCAACGTCCTGACCAAGGACGAGCGCGTCCTGATGCACCGGATGATCCGGCGCCTGGTCGAAGACCTGGAGGGGTCGGTGCGCACCGGCCTCGGCCGCCAGCTCGCCACCAGCGCCAGCATTCCGCGGGCGACCGTGCTGGCGGTTTCGCGCGACCAGGATCCGGTCGCCTACGCCATCCTCATGGAGAGCAGCGTCCTCGCCGACTCGGAGCTCATCGAGGTCGTCCGCCACCGTGCGCTTCAGCATCAATTGGCCGTCGCCCGGCGTCGTGGCGGCGTCAGCAGCCACATCGGCGACGTCCTCGCCCAGACCGGCAATGCCGACCTGGTCGCCGGCCTGTTCGACGATCCGCCCGAAGCCGCCGTCGGCGGCAACGATTTCGACACGTCCCGGCTCGCCGCCAGCGACCTCGCCCCCGACCTCGCTCGCCGGCTCTGCCTCTGGGTGTCCGTTGCCCTGCGCCAGCACCTGCTGGAGCAGTTCAAGATCGACGAGGTCGCCCTCGACGATGCGCTCGAGCATGCCGTCGAGGAGGCCGGCAGCGTCGGCGGCTGGTCCTACAGCGTCTCGACCCCAAGCGAATCCCGCGGCGCCGGCGATCCCGACGCCGATGCCCAGATGATCGCCCATCTCCGCCGCGGCGACATCCCGCAGTTCGAATCGGTCCTGTCGCGCATCAGCGGCCTTCGCCCGCAGCTCATCGGCCGCATGGTCTACGAGCGCGGCGGCGAGGCGCTGGCGACGATCTGCATGGCGGCAAACATGAGCAAGCGGGCCTTTGCCGCGATCTTCCTGCTGAGCCGCGAGGCATGGCCCGAGCAGGAGGAGGTGGGCGCGCAGGAGGTGGCCCACGCCCTCTCCTTCTTCGACCAGTTGAACCCCGTCGCGGCGAAGCGCGTCGTGTCCCGCTGGCGCCGCAACTCCGACTACCTGAACGCCATACGCCAAGTCTCCTCCAGCCCCAAGATCTCGCTCGTCCAACGCGGCTGACCGGCAGCGGCGCCGGGGCCGACCTCACCGCTGCCGCCGCGCAGCGAGACGAGCCGGTCTCATCCGCTGGGGCCGGTGACGGCAATGCGGCTATGTCTTTGCCTGGGGTGCCGCGGCTGCTATAGCCGGTGACCTGGAGGGCGGCCGTGTCACGAGCGCTCGCCTGCCTGGAGCAGGCTTTCGATCAGCACCTGGACGTCGCCGCCCGCACCCGGGCGGCGGTCGCGGAGCCGTTCCAACGGCTGACCGGCCTCGCCACGGCGACGCTCGCCGCGGGCGGCAGGCTGCTGCTGTTCGGCAACGGCGGCAGCGCCGCCGACGCCCAGCACATCGCCGCCGAACTGGTCGGACGGTTTCGCCTGGAGCGGCGCGCCCTCGCCGCCATCGCCCTCACCACCGACACGTCGCTCCTGACCGCCGTCGCCAACGACTACGGCTTCGCGAACGTGTTCGCGCGCCAGGTCGAGGGCCTCGGCCGCGCCGGCGACCTCGCCATCGGCCTCAGCACCTCCGGCAACAGCCCGAACGTGATCGAAGGCCTGCGCGCGGCCCGCGCCGGCGGCCTGCATGCCGCCGCCTTCGCCGGTGGCAGCGGCGGCGGCCTCGCCGGCCTCGCCGACCCCCTGCTCCTGGTGCCTTCGGACGACACGCCGCGCATCCAGGAGATGCACATCCTCCTGGGCCACGCGCTGTGCGAGGCCGTCGAGCTGGCACTGGCGGAAACCCGATGACGCAGGCGTCCCCTCCGATCGGCGACCTGCTCGCCGCACTCCATGCGCTGCCGGGGGTGTCCGTGCTGGTGGTCGGCGACGCCATGGTCGATCGTTACGTCTATGGCGAGGTCGATAGGATCTCGCCCGAAGCGCCCGTGCCGGTGCTGCGCGCGGGACGCGAGACCGCCGTGCTGGGCGGCGCCGGCAACGTCGTGCGCAACCTCGCCGCGCTCGGCGCCGCCGTACGCTTCGTCGCCGCCGTCGGGGACGATCCGGCCGGCGAGGAACTGCAGCGTCTGCTGGCCGCCGAGCCCAGGGTCTCGGCCGACCTCGCCATCGAGCACGGCAGGATCACGACCCTCAAGGTGCGCTACGTCGCCGGTGGACAGCAGCTCCTGCGGGCGGACCGCGAAACCGCGGCGCCGCTGGCGGCTGCGGCCGCGGACCGGCTGACCCAGGCGGCCCTGGCGGGCGTCGCGGCCTGCAGCGTCGTCATGCTGTCGGACTATGGCAAGGGCGTGCTTCGGCCGGAACTGCTGGCCGCGATCCTGCAGGCCGCGCGCGAAGCGGGACGGCCGGTAGTGGTCGACCCGAAGGGCGGCGATTTCGGTCGCTATCGCGGTGCGACGCTCGTCACGCCGAACCGGCGCGAACTGGCCGAAGCATCCGGGATGCCCGTCGACGGCGACGACGCCATCGTCGCGGCCGCCCGTGCCATCCTGGCCGCGACGGGGATCGAGGCGCTACTGGTCACGCGCAGCCAGGACGGGGCCAGCCTGATCACCGCCGACGCGGTATCGCACCTGCCGGCCGAGGCACGCGACGTATGGGACGTCTCCGGCGCCGGAGATACCGTGGCCGCCGTCGCGGCGATGGTGCTGGGGACCGGCCGCGGCCTGGAGACGGCGGCACGGCTCGCCAACGCCGCGGCCGGGATCGTCGTCGGCAAGGCGGGCACCGCGACGGTCGAGCCGCGCGAACTGGAAGCCCTGCTGCGCCGGGCCGACCTGCTCGCCGGCGGCGACAAGATCGCCCACGTCGACGACGCCGCCCGAATCGCCGCAGCTTGGCGCGCCGACGGCCTGACCGTCGGCTTCACCAACGGCTGCTTCGACCTGCTGCATCCAGGTCATGTCTCGTTGCTGGCGGCCGCCCGGTCGCGCTGCGACCGGCTGATCGTCGGCCTGAACAGCGACGCCTCGACCCGGCGCCTGAAGGGCGAGACCCGTCCGATCCAGACGGAGACCGCGCGTGCCCTGGTCCTCGCCTCGATGGGCAGCGTCGACATGGTGGTCGTGTTCGACGAGGACACGCCGCTCGCCCTGATCGAGGCCCTCCGACCCGATCTGCTGGTGAAGGGTGCCGACTACAGCGTCGATCAGGTGGTCGGCGCCGACCTCGTCCGCTCCTGGGGCGGCGGCGTCTTCCTCGCCCCACTGTCCGAAGGTCACAGCACCACCCGGCTGGTGCGCGGGATGCGGGGCTGACTGCCTAGCGCAGGCGCTCCGCCGTCCAGGTCCAGCGGCCACCGGCGCTGCTCGTGGCGGTACCGGCGATGCTGTCGACGGTGACCAATGTACCGCGCCGGGTGACCGTCCTGCCGAGGCGGTTGGCGTAGAGCAGTTCCACGCTGTCGCCGTCCTGCTTCCACGTCCACGAATCGCCGAATGGCACGCCGCCGATCGCGCCGTCGGGCCTGAGCTGCAGGGTGAAGGCGGCGCCACCTTCGTCGGCGAAGCGCCAGGATGCCCCGGCGACCGTCACCGACTCCGCCGCCCGGCCCGTCTCGGCCCCCGGCACTGCGCCGCTCCGTCCCGACGCCCCCGCTGCCGACGGTCCCGTTGCCGGCGGCGGTGCCGCTGCCGGGCCCACCGCATCATCGGCTCGGGGCGCGAGAGGAAGCGCCGCAGCCGTCGCCGCGGTCTGCCGGGCTTCCGGCGCCTCGCCGCCACCGCCGGCAATCGAGGCCTCCTCGCCCCCCACCTCCCCTGGGGCCGCCTCCCCTGGGGCCGCCTCCCGCAGGCGCCGATAGATGGCGAGGCTGGGCGTGCCGGTGGGCTCGACGCCGAGCTGTCGCTCGTAGCGCCGGATCGCCTCTCGAGTCATCTGGCCGACGATCCCGTCCGGCCGGCCGCGGTAATAGCCGAGTTCCGAAAGCCGTGCCTGAATGGCGGCGATCACCTCCGCCTGGGCGGGCACCTCCCCGTCACGCGGATCGGCGAGCGCGCTCGGGGTGACGACCAGCAGCACCGCCGAGAAGAGTGCGGTCCGGAGGGGATTCCGGCTGGACGTCATCGACTCGCTACCCTCGCTGGATCATCGCACCGGATCGGCCGTCCGCGGGCAGTCAAACACCCCATTGAACGTGCGCGTCGGATCAAACCACAGGCGGGGCGGACCATCAAACCAAACCGGCCGCACGCCGCACGCCCCATCGCGGACCCGCCGGCCGGCCCGTTGTACGGACAAGGCGTTCCGGCTATTGAGGGCGTCCAGGAGACCGCAGGAAACCGGACGCGAGACATGGTCGACGATACCGAACGCATGCTGCGCGACAGCGTGGCGGCCTTCGTTCAACGGGGCGAGGGGCCGGCGCGGCTGCGGCGGGTGCGCGGCACGAAGCCCGGCTTCGAGCGCGACAGCTGGAACCGCATCGTCGAGGCGGGCTGGATCGGCCTCCATCTGCCCGAGGAGAGCGGCGGCTTCGGCCTCGGCCTCGCCGAACTGGCCGTCGTCATGGAGGAGCTGGGCCGCGGTCTGGCGCCGGAGCCGGCCGCCTCGGCCGGCGTCCTCGCGGCGGGCGCGCTGGCCTACGCCGGCGGTGACGCCGCAGCCCTGGTGCCGAAGGTCATCTCCGGCGAGATCCTGCCGTGCCCCGCCTGGCAGGAAGCTGAGGGCGACCATGCCGGCCAGACCTGCGCCACGCGCGCCGAGGGCGGCAGGCTCACCGGCATCAAGCGGTTCGTCCTCGCGCCCGAAGGCGCCGACGGCTACGTCACAACCGCGCGCGACGGCGACGCGCCGGCCTTGTGGTGGGTCGAGGCTGGCGCCGACGGGCTGGCCGTCGAGACGCAGATCCGCACGGACGGCGGCTGGATCGGCGAGGTCCGATTCGAGAACACCCCCGCCCGCCGCCTCGCCGATGCCCCCACCACCAATGCCGCCCTCGCCCGTGCCGTGGACGAGGCGCGCCTCGCCGCCGCCGCGGAACTGGTCGGCGTGATGGCGGCCGCGTTGGACATGACGGTCGAGTTCGTCAAGCAGCGCAGCCAGTTCGGCAAGCCGATCGGCAGCTTCCAGGCGCTGCAGCACCGCATCGTCGACATCTGGACGCAGAAGGAGTTGGCGCGCGCCGCGGTCATGCGCGCCGTCGAACTGTTCGACCGGACGACCGACCCGCGCGAGCGCGCCGTCGTAGTGAGTGCCGCCAAGGCGCGCTGCACCGACGCGGCCCTGCTGATCACCCGCCAGGCGATCCAGCTGCACGGCGGGATGGGCTACACCGACGAGGCTGACATCGGCCTGTACCTGAAGCGGGCGCTGGTGCTCGGCGCGTGGCTCGGCAACGGTGCCGCCATGCGGCGGCGCTTCGCCGCGCTCTCGCCGACGGAACAGGCGGCCTGACGAAGCATCCAGGGAGGAAGGGAATGGAGCCCGGCGTCGACCTCGACCGCGACGGTGACGTCGCCATCGTCACGATACGTGATCCGGCCCGCCGGAACGCGCTGTCGCCGATCATCCGCAGCGGTCTCGTCGAGGTCTTCTCGACCCTGATGACCGAGACCGACGACAGCCGCGCCATCGTCCTGCGCGGCGCCGACGGCACCTTCTGCTCGGGCGGTGCCATCGACACGATGGAGGGCATCGGCTCCTTCTCCGGCCGCTCGCGCCTGCAGGGCGTGCACCGGCTGGTGCAGCTGCTGGTGCGCGGCGAGAAGCCGGTGGTCGCCGCGGTCGAGGGCTACGCCTTCGGCGGCGGCTTCTCGCTGGCGCTCGCCTGCGACCATGTCGTGGCCGGCCGGGACGCCCGCTTCGGCGCCTCCTTCGGCAAGCTCGGCCTGATGCCGGACATGGGCCTGCTCTGGACCCTGCCGCAACGGGTCGGCATCGGCCGCGCGCGGCGCCTGATGATGCTGAGCGAGCCCGTCGGCGCCGAGGAGGCGCACGCGCTGGGCATCGTCGGCACGCTGGCGGAGCCGGGCGCCGTCCAGGAGGCGGCGATGAAGAAGGCGCGCGCCTTCGCCGACGCCGCGCCGCTGCCCAACCGGATCACCAAGGCCGCCCTCGCCGCATGGCCGCTGGCGCTCGACCCGATGCTCGACCACGAATCCCAGGGCCAGGGCGTGCTGTTCGGCACCGAAGACCTGCAGGAGGGCCTGAAGGCCTTCTACGAGAAGCGCGCCCCGCGCTTCGCCGGCCGCTGAGGGAGGGAACGATGAGCGGTTCCATGGTCCTGGTCGAGCGGCGCGACGCCGTCACGATCCTGACGATCAACAACCCGAGGCAGCGCAACGCCATGTCCGGCCCGGTGAAGGCCGAGCTGATCCCGGCGATGCGCGCCGCCCTCGCCGACGCGGGCTGCCGCGCCATCGTGCTGACGGGCGCCGAAGGCTGCTTCTCCGCCGGCGGCGACGTCTCCCGCTTCTCGACGATGGCGCCCGAAAAAGGGCGCCAGCTGGTGCGCGACCAGCGCGAGTTCCTGCACCTCGTCATGCGCGGCGACAAGGCGGTCATCGCCGCGGTGGAGGGCTATTCCTATGGCGCCGGCTTCGGGCTCGCCATGGCCTGCGACCATATCGTCGCCGCACGCGACGCCAGGTTCTGCGCCGCCTTCAACAAGATCGGCCTGATGCCGGACGGCGGCCTGCTCTGGACCCTGCCGCAGCGGATCGGCGCCGAACGGGCGCGCGAGATGATGATGCTGGCCACCGTCGTCGACGGTGCCGAAGGCCATCGCATCGGCCTCGTCGACACGCTCGCCGAGCCGAAGGGCGCCCTCGACGCGGCGCTCGCCAAGGCCGCGCTGTTCGCCGCCGCCGCACCGATCGCCGTGGCCATGACGAAGTCCGCCTTCGCCCGCTGGCCGCTCAATCTCGACCAGTTCCTGGCGATGGAAGCCGACGGCCAGGCGCTGCTGCTGTCCAGCGAGGATTGCCGCGAGGGTGCGCGCGCCTTCCTCGAGAAGCGCGCACCCGCCTTCAGGGGGAGGTGACCATGGCCCAGCTCGAACGCGGCACGCACCTGACCCGCGAGGGTGCGATCGCCATCCTCACCATGAGCAATCCCGGCAAGCGCAACGCCTTCTCGGTGGAGATGCGCGAGGATCTGACCCGACACCTGGAAGACCTCCAGCGCGACTCCTCCTGCCGCGCCATCGTCCTCCAGGGCGCCGACGGCTGCTTCTCGGCCGGCGGCGACGTCTCCGGCTTCGGCACGAAGACGGTGATCGACTACCGCGCCGGCCTGATCGCCTCGCATCGCTTCGTGCGCCTGCTGATCACCGGCGAGAAGCCGGTGGTGGCCGCCGTCGAGGGCTATGCCTACGGCGCCGGCCTGGGCCTGGCCCTCTGCTGCGACCAGGTGGTCGCCGCCCGCGACGCCAAGCTCTGCGCCTCCTTCGCCAAGATCGGCCTGATGCCGGACATGGGCCTGCTGTGGACCCTGCCGCAGCGCGTCGGCGTCGGCCGCGCCAAGGAGATGATCATGCTGGCGACGGTCGTCGGCGCCGAGGAGGGCCTGGGCATCGGGCTCGTCGACGAGGTGGCCGATTCCGGCGGTGCCCTCGCCGCTGCGATGGCGCTGGCGGAGCGTTTCGCCGCGACCGCGCCGTCGGCCACCGGCCTCACCAAGGCGATGCTGGCACGCCACCCGCTCGGGCTGGAGGACCAGCTGGAGTGGGAGGCGCAGGGACAGGGCCTGCTCTTCACGACGGCCGACGTGGCCGAGGGCGTCGCCGCCTTCCGCGCCAAGCGCCCCGCCACGTTCAAGGGCGAGTAGCTGCCGCCGGACGACAGGGGCGGCCGCATGGCGGGCGATGTCGGCTGGGGCGCCGTGCTGCGCGGCGCCAACGGCCTGCGCGCCCTGGTGCTGGCCGGCGGCGTGGCGCTGCATGCGGTCTACGTGTTCGTCGCATCCACGGTCATGCCGTCGGTCGTCGTCGAGGTCGGCGGCGTCGCCTACTACGCCTGGGCGACCACCGTCTTCGTCGTCGGGTCCATCGTCGGCTCGGCCGTCGCCACGGCCCTCGCCGCCAAGCTCGGGCCGCGCGGCGCCTATCGCGCCGGTGCCGCGCTGTTCATCGCCGGCAGCCTCGCCTGCGCCCTGACCACGTCGATGCCGACCTTCCTCGCCGGCCGTACGCTGCAGGGGCTGGGCGGCGGCATGCTCGTCGCCCTCGCCTACGCCACGATCCGCCAGCTCTTCGCGCCGGAGGTTCGGCCACGGGCCTTCGCGCTCATCTCGGGCGTCTGGGGCGTCGCCGCCCTCTGCGGACCGCTGCTCGGCGGCGCCTTCGACAGCGCCGGCCTGTGGCGCGGCGCCTTCTGGGTGGCCGTCCCCCTGACCGCCGCCTTCGCGGTGATGGTCCAGTCGATCGTTCCGCGCCGCAGCGAGGGTCAGGAGCGGCGCGGCGTCGCCGGGCTGCGCCTGTTCCTGCTGGCCCTCGCCGCCTTCGCCGTGTCCGCCGGCAGCGTGCCGGGCGAACTCTGGGCCGCCGCCACCGGCCTCTGCGTCGCGGTCCTCCTGATGGCCGCCCTGTTCGCCGTCGACCGGCACGCCACGGGCCGCCTGCTGCCGACCGGCGTCTACGACCCGCGCAACCGGCTCGGCGCGATCTCCCTCACCATGACCCTGATGATCGTCGGCACGGGCGCCATGTCGTTCCTGCCTTACGTGCTGCGCGCGGCGCACGGCCACACGCCGCTGGTCGCCGGCTATGCGGCGGCGCTTCAGGCGATGGGGTGGAGTTCGTCGGCCCTGGTGACCGCATCAGCGAGCGGCGGAGCCGTGCGGCTGCTGCTGCGCGTCGGCCCGGCGGTCATGGCGACGGGGCTTCTGGCCGTCGCCGTCGCGCTGCAGAGCCCGATGCTGCTGCCGACCGCGGTATCCTTCTTCGTCGTCGGCACGGGCATCGGCCTGTGCTGGGCGCATCTCGGCAATCTGCTGATCGGTGCCGCCCGCGACGGCGAGCACGACCTCACCGCCTCCTTCATCTCGACCGGACAGCTCATCGCGCTGGCCTTCGGTGCCGCGCTCGCGGGCATGGTGGCCAACACCGCCGGCCTTCCCCTGGCGCGTGCGAGCGGCGAAATCACCACCGCCGCGGCTTGGCTCTACGGCAGCTTCGCCGTCGCGCCGGCGCTCGCCTTCTTCGCGGCGCAGCGGGCCTTGGCCCTCCTGCCGCACCGGTAGGGCTGCGAGGCCCGCGCCGCGGCGCGGGCCCCGCGATCGGCCTACTTCTTCTCTTTGTCCATGTCGGCGAAGACCTCGCCGGCACAGCGGAACGCCTCGACGGCCGCCGGCACGCCGGCATAGACGCCGACCTGCAGGAAGACTTCCTTGATCTCGTCCTTGCTGACGCCGTTGTTGATGGCGCCGCGGATGTGCAGCTTCAGCTCGTGCACGCGGCCGACTGTGCTGAGCATCGTCAGGTTGATGATGCTGCGCGTCTTGCGGTCCAGGCCAGGCCGGCACCAGACGCTGCCCCAGCAGTCTTCCGTCGCGAACTGCTGCAGCGCCCGCTGGAACTCGTCGTTGGCGCCGCGTTCGATCGCCGGCTTCACATACTGGTCGCCGAGAACCTCGCGGCGGACCTGCAGGCCCTGCTTGAAGCGTTCGCTCTCGTCGTATTTGGACGTGTCCATGGCCTCACCTCTTCGTCTGGGTCGCTCGCCGCGCATAAGACTGCGAAGCCGCCGCGCGGGCAAGCCCCCGGCCCGCACCCCTCCCGGCACACGGATCCGCCACACTGGACCTGCCCGCCGATTGCAATAACATGCCCGGCTACCTGAACGAATCAGGGCGGAAGGGGAGAAGGGGCGATGATGGAAAGACGCAAGTTTCTGACGACGGCGGCGGTCGGCGGTGCAGCCGCGGCCGCAGCGGCCGGGAGTTTCCCCGCGCCAGCGATTTCGCAGGGCAAGGTCGAGTGGCGCATGGTCACCACCTGGCCGAAGAACTTCCCCGGCCAGGGCACGGCGGCCGAGCGCTTCGCCAAGAGCGTCGGCGACGCCACCGACGGGCGTCTCACCATCAAGGTCTTCGCGGCCGGCGAGCTGGTCCCCGCCTTCGAAAGCTTCGACGCGGTCACGCGCGGCGCGGCCGACATGATGCACGCCTCGCCCTACTACTGGCAGAACAAGAGCAAGGCGACGAACTTCTTCTCCACCGTCCCCTACGGCCTGACGACGAACGAGCTGAACGCCTGGATGGATTACGGCGGCGGCCAGCAGCTCTGGGACGAGCTCTATGCCGGCTTCAACCTGAAGGGCTTCCACGGCGGCTCGACCGGCGTGCAGATGGGCGGCTGGTTCAACAAGGAGATCAACTCCGTCGCCGACCTGAACGGCCTCAAGATGCGCATCCCCGGCCTCGGCGGCGATGCGCTACGCAAGCTCGGCGTCACCGTCGTCAACCTGCCGGGGGGCGAGATCTTCGGCGCCCTGCAGTCGGGCACGATCGACGCGACCGAGTTCGTCGGACCGTTCAACGACATGGCGCTCGGCTTCTTCAAGGTCGCCAAGCACTATTACTGGCCCGGCATGCACGAGCCGGCGACGCAGCTCGAGATCACCGTCGACAAGAAGAAGTTCGACGGGCTGCCGAAGGACGTCCAGCGCATCTTCGAGGCGATCACGCGCGAGGAGAACGTCCGCTTCACCGCCGAGTTCAGCGCCCGCAACGGTGCCGCACTCGACACGCTGGTGCGCCAGCACGGCGTGCAGCTGAAGCGCTTCCCCAACGACGTGCTGACCGCCTACGGCAAGGCGAGCGGCGAGGTGATCGCCGAACTGCGCGAGAACGGCGACGACATCACCAAGCGGATCGTCGAGTCCTTCCTGAAGGCACGCCGCGAGCAGATGGGCTGGAGCCGCATCGGCGAGCAGGAGTTCATGAACGCGCGTCTGCTCGACTACAAGTTCGGCTGACACGGTTTCCGGAAGGCGGCGCGGCGCGGAATCGCTTCCGCGCCGCTTTTCGTTTCGCCGCCGCGCTTCGCCTCAGCGGCAGGAGTCGATCCGCCGGATGTGCAGGAACCGGTGGCGCTCCCCCTGCGCTGCGCCCTGCGGGGCCGCCTGCAGCAGATAGTCCTCCGGCCGGCCCGTCGTCTTGCGCACCGTCCCCGACCAAGCCCACGGCAGGTCCGGATCCGCATTGGCGTGCGCGGTGGCACTCTCCGGCAGGAACGCCCAGTCGCGCCGCGCGGGATCGTAGCGGTAGGCGTAGACGGCGAAGGGCTGCTCGCTCTGGAACTCGAACGTGTAGGAACCGGGGGTGCGCAGCAGCATGTGCAGCGGCAGCACCTTGTCGCCGGCATCGCCGACCGCCGTATCCGGGTCGTACCAGTTCTCGAGCATCACGGCCCCTTCGCGGCACTCGACGACCAGCGCGTCCTGCGCCATCGCCGGCACCGTTCCGGCCAACAGTGCCGACGCCAGCGCGAGCGCTGCGAGCCTGCCTCGGATCATTCCTTCCCCCCTTCCGACATCCCGCATCGGTCCCTTCGGCAGCATCGGTTCACTCGGCCGCGTCGCGCCGGCTGAAAGCCTGCGGCCACTTGGCCGGCCGGCCGCGCTCGTACTGCGGCGGGTAGGCCGCCTCGGCGCCCAGCTCCTCGGCCGCCCGCCAGGCCCAGCGCGGCTCGTACAGCATGCCGCGCGCCAGGGCCACCATGTCGGCCTGCCCGGACGCCACGATCTCCTCGGCGTAGGCGGGCTCGCGGATCATGCCGACGGCCATCGTCGCGATGCCGGTCTCCGCCTTCACCCGCGCCGCCACCGGGACCTGGTAGCCCGGCCTCACCGGGATGCGCGGCAGCGAGTTTCCGCCGCCAGAAATATCGACGAAGTCGCAGCCGCGCTCCTTCAGGACCGCGGCGAAGGCGACGGCGTCGTCCGGCGTGAAGCCTGCCGCGTCCCAGTCGGTGCCGTTGAAGCGGATGCCGAGCGGCTTCGGCTCCGGCCAAACCGCCCGGACGGCGTCGAAGACCTCCAGCGGGAACCGCATGCGGTTCTCCAGGCTCCCGCCATACTCGTCGTTGCGCTGGTTGGCGATCGGCGACAGGAACGAACTGAGCAGGTAGCCGTGCGCGCCGTGCAGTTCGATCAGGTCGATGCCCAGCCTGTCGGCGCGCTTCGCCGCCTGCACGAAGTCGGCGACGACCTTGTCCATGCCCTCGCGGTCGAGTGCCAGGGGCCGGTGCCAGCCGTCGCCGAACGGCACGGCCGACGGCGCCACGGTCTGCCATGCCCCGGGTTCGCCCTCCAGCAGCGGCTTGCCGCCGTCCTGCGGCGCCTGCGCCGAGGCCTTCCGCCCGGCATGGCCGAGTTGGATGCCGATCGGGGTGTTGCCGTACCGGCGGCAGGCCTTCAGCACGCGGCCCAGCGCCGCCTCGTTCTCGTCCGACCACAGTCCCAGGCAGCCGGGGGTGATCCGACCCTCCGGCGAGATGCCGGTCGCCTCGATGATCAGCAGTCCGGCGCCCGACAGCGCATAGCCGCCCAGATGGATCATGTGCCAGTCCGTCGCCGACCCGTCTTCGGCGCTGTACTGGCACATCGGCGCGATGACGATTCGATTCGGCAGTTCGAGGCCACGCAGCCGGATCGGCTGGAACAGCGCACTGGGCATGGGTCGGTCTTCCTCTCACGCGACGGCGGCGCATAAGGTAGTCGGGGCAGCAACCTCACAACAAGCCTGACCGGAGGAAACCCCTAAAATGCAATCGCTCCGCGCCATGATCGCCGGCCCCGAGCCGGTCACCGTTCCGCTCGTGCTCAACCCCATGATGGCGAAGCTCGCCGAAAACGCCGGATTCCGCGCGCTCTACCTGGGCGGCGGTGCCAGCGGCTACATGAAAGTCCACCTCGAGGCGAACCTCACGCTCACCGAGATGTGTCAGGCGGCGCTGGACATCCGCACCGTATCGTCGCTCCCGCTGATCCTCGACGGCGCGGCCGGCTTCGGCGATCCGATGCATATGCGGCGGACGATCGGCATGACCGAGGCGGCCGGCTTCGCCGCCATCGAGATCGAAGACCAGATCCTGCCGAAGCGCGCGCACCACCATGTCGGCATCGAGCACATGGTGCCGGCCGAACTGATGGCGGCGAAGGTAAAGGAGTGCGTCGCGGCGCGCCGGAACCCGGAGACGGTGATCATCGCCCGCACCAACGGCGTGCGCGCCAGCAACATGGACGATGCACTGCGCCGGGCTGAAGCCTACCGCGAGGCAGGTGCCGACGTGCTACTGCTCAGCCCGCGCAATCCGGAGGAGATCCGCCATATCGGCGAGCGTCTCGGCGGGCCGCTGATGTATCTGTGCAAGCCGGGCGGCGTGGCGAGTTCGGGGATGACGGCGGCGGACCTGCATTCGCTCGGCTGGCGGATCCTGGCCGACCCGCAGACGCTCGTGCTGGCGATGTACGAGAACGCGCGCAACGTGTACGCCGAGATGGCCAAGGACTTCGCCGTCACCTCACGGCCGCTCGCCGACTGGGGTACGCTTCAGCACGAACTTCACGATGCGATCGGCCTGGATATCCTCCTGGATATCGAGAAGCGTACCGTGGAGAAAGGCTGAGCAGAGGCCTCAGACGACTGGACCCGCTGCTCTCCGCGGAGAGCGGCGGCCCCGTCAGCCGCCGGTCGCGCTGCCGTTGTCGCGTGTGCGGATGGCCCGCATCGGCGGCCGGTGGTTGAAGGTGAGGCTCATGAGTGCGATGCCGCCGAGGACCGAGCAGATAACGAAGAAGCCGATCAGCAGCATGGCGATGGCAAGTTCTGCGCTCATCCTATCCCTCCCTGATCACATCACTGTCACATTTCAGATCATAAAGCCGGGTTAACGGGCAGGGTTCCGGCACCGGAGGTAATTTTCCGTCGCCTCGGACCTGATTCCTTGCCCAATCGGTCGCCGTGCTGATCGAAAAGCTGTCATGATTCTGCAAACGAAACCGGCTAATGTTCGAACGAACACCGGCCTGAGCGCTGGAACGAACGCACGCACGGTCGCCGCAGACAGCGCATGGAAGCCGCACGCCGACAGAGGGAAATCGCCGAACTGACGCGGGTCGAAGGATTCGCGTCGGTGGAGCGGCTCGCCCAGCGGTACGGGGTGTCGCCGCAGACGATCCGCCGCGACATCAACTTGCTCTGCGACCGCGGCGTCGTCCGCCGGCTCCGCGGAGGCGCCGGTATGCCGGCCGTCCCCGACGAGACGGCGAACATCGCCTACGACGCGCGCCAGGTGATGAATCTCCAGGCCAAGCGCCGGATCGCTGCGCTGGTCGCCGAGCGCATTCCCGATGGTTCGTCGGTATCGATCGGCATCGGCACGACGCCGGAGCAGGTGGCCGTCGCCCTCGCCCAGCGCCGCGGCCTTGCGGTCGTGACCAACAACATGAACGCGGCCATGGTGCTCTGCCGCAACGAAACGAACGCCGTTACCATCGTCGGCGGCCGCCTGCGCAACCGCGACCGCGACGTCACCGGCGACCCGGCGGTCGCCGTCTTCGCGACGTTCAGGGTCGACTTCGCCGTGTTCGGCGTCGGCGGCATCGACGAGGATGGCGGCCTGCTCGATTTCGACAGCGACGAGGTGCGCACGCGCGCCGCCATGGCGGCCAATGCGCGTTCGCGCCTGCTGGTGGCCGACCGCAGCAAGTTCGGCCGCAACGCCTTTGCCCGGGGCGGCAACCTGGGCGAGATGGACGCGCTCTTCACCGATGGCCCGGTGCCGCCGGCCTTCGCCGCCATGGTCGCCGCCAGCGGCGTCGACCTCAACGTAGCCGCCGCGCCGGAAACGCCATGACGATCGATGGGCAGGAGATCCGCGTCGAGCGGCTGGTCAAGGACTGGGCGGGCACGCGGGCCGTGGACGGCATCTCCTTCACCGCCGAGCCGGGCAGCTTCACAGTCCTTCTGGGGCCCAGCGGCTGCGGCAAGTCGACGACGCTGCGCCTCGTCGCCGGCATCGAGACGGCCACCGACGGCCGCATCGCCATCGGCGCGCGCGACGTGACCGGCCTGCCGCCGGGCGAACGCCATATCTCGATGGTCTTCCAGACCTACGCGCTGTTTCCGCACCTGACCGTGGGCGAGAACATCGTCTTCGGCCTGCGGGTGCGGAAGCTGCCGAAAGCCGAGCGCGAAGAGCGCCTGAAGCGGGTCGCCGACCTGCTCGGCATCACCCACCTGCTCGACCGCCGTCCCTCGCAGATTTCCGGCGGGCAGCAGCAGCGCGTGGCGCTCGGCCGCGCCATCGTCGCCGAGACGCCGGTCTGCCTGATGGACGAGCCGCTGTCGAACCTCGACGCCAAGCTGCGCCACGAGATGCGCCAGGAGATCCGTGGCCTGCAGCAGCGGTTCGGCATCACCATGCTCTACGTCACCCACGACCAGGCCGAGGCGATGAGCATGGCCGACCGGGTCATCCTGATGCGCGACGGCCGCATCGAGCAGGACGCGCCGCCGGACGAACTCTACGACCGCCCCGCCACGGCCTTCGCCGCGCGCTTCATCGGCACCCCGCCGATGAACCTGCTCGCTCTCGCCGACGCTCCGTCGGGGGCCGTCGTTCGCGGCACCGACGCCGCAATCGGCTTCGGCGCCGGCGAGGGGATGCTGCTGGGCGTGCGTCCCGAGGACCTGGCGTTTGCCGAGACCGGCCTGCCGGCGCGTGTCGTCGCCGTCGAGTATCTGGGCGCCGACAGCCTCGTCGCCTGCATGGTAGCGGGCGAGGCCTGCGACGTCCGCGTACCCGGCCGCGCCGCCCTGCGCCCCGGCGACACCTGCTTCATCCGCCTGCCCCCCACGGGCCGGCTACACCTGTTCGACGCGGCGAGCGGGAGACGCCGCGACGATACCGCCCGCCGCTCCGACCGACCGGCCACGGCCGGCGCCTGAGAGACAGCGCCGGGCGTCACTGTCCGAGCGAACCACGACCCGTCAGGAGACTTCATGCGACTGTTCAACCGATCCACCCTCGCCGGCTTGGCCACCGCCGCCGGCCTCGCCTTCGCCGCGGCCCCCGCGGCGGCCGACGTCGAACTCACCATGTACTATCCGGTCGCCGTCGGCGGCCCGGTCACCAAGGTGGTCGACGGGATGACCGCCGCCTTCACGAAGGACCATCCCGACATCAAGGTGACGGCCGTCTATGCCGGCAACTACGACGACACGCGCACGAAGGCGCTCGCCGCGCTCAAGGCCGGCCAGCCGGTGCAACTCTCGGTGCTGTTCTCCATCGACCTGTTCGAGCTGATCGACCAGGGCGTGATCGTGCCCTTCGAGGACGTCGTCAAGACCGACGCCGACAAGGCCTGGCTCGACAGCTTCTATCCGTCGCTGATGGCGAACGGCAAGACGCAGGGCAAGACCTGGGGCATTCCCTTCCAGCGCTCGACCATCGTCCTCTACTACAACAAGGACGCGTTCAAGGAGGCCGGCCTCGACCCCGAGAAGGCGCCCGCCACCTGGGCCGACATGCAGGCCATGGGCGAGAAGCTCGTGAAAAAGGACGCGTCGGGCAACGTCGAGCGCTACGGCGTCATGGTGCCGTCGACCGGCTACCCCTACTGGATGTTCCAGGCCTTCGCCAAGCAGAACGGCGAGGTCCTGATGAACCAGGACGGCACCGAGACCTATTTCGACAAGCCGAAGGTCGTCGAAGCCCTCTCCTACTGGCGCGAACTGGGCCAGAAGGGCGTGATGCCCTCCGGCACCGTCGAATGGGGCACCCTGCGCGACCAGTTCCTGCAGGGCAAGACCGCCATGATGTGGCACACCACGGGAAACCTGACCGCCGTGCGCAAGGGTGCGACCTTCGACTTCGGCGTCGCCATGCTGCCCGCCAGCAAGGAGCGCGGCTCGCCCACCGGCGGCGGCAACTTCTACATCTTCGAGAAGGCGAGCCCGGCCGAGCGTGAGGCCGCCCTCACCTTCATCAAGTGGATGACGGCACCGGAACGCGCCGCCCAGTGGTCGATCGATACCGGCTACGTCGCCGTGACGCCGGCCGCCTACGAGACCGAGACGCTGAAGAAGTACGTCGCCGACTTCCCGCCGGCGGCCGTCGCCCGCGACCAGCTCGACCATTCGGTGGCGGAATTCTCCGTGCACGAGAACGCCCGCGTGAAGAAGGCGCTCGACGACGCGATCCAGGCCACCCTCACCGGCGGCAAGGAGCCGGAGGCCGCACTGACCGAAGCCCAGGCCACCGCCGACCGGATCCTGAAGCGGTACCGGTAACTCTTCCTTTCTGTGTCACCCCGCCCTTCGAGACGCCGGCTGCGCCGGCTCCTCAGGGCGGGGTGGTGCTTTTCGCCGATTAGGTCCTCGTCCTGAGGAGGCCCGAAGGGCCGTCTCGAAGGGCGCGGACCGGTCCAACGCCCTCGGAGCATCCACCCCCTTGCCCGCCCACCGCCGCGTCACCGTCCATCCCCCCGTCCAGGCTTGGCTGCTGCTGCTGCCGGCCCTCGTGCTGCTGGTCGCCTTCACCCACTGGCCGATCGTCGCCAGCCTCTGGGACAGCGTCCACTCCACGCCGCGCGGCATGCGGCCGAAGGCCTTCGTCGGGCTCGACAACTACGCCTTCATGATCGACGACCCGGTCTTCTGGCAGGTGATGTGGAACAACCTGCTGTTCGCGCTCGGCACGATCCCCGCCTCGATCGCCCTGGCGCTGCTGATGGCCGTCTTCGTCAACGAGCGGCTTCCGGCGCGCGGCGCGGTGCGGCTCGCCTACTTCACCCCGACCGTCCTGCCGATGGTCGCGGTCGCCAGCATCTGGCTGTTCTTCTTCACGCCGCAGCTCGGCCTGCTCGACCAGGTGCGCGCCGCGTTCGGCGCCGGGCCGCACAACTGGCTCGGCGACCCGTCGACGGTGCTCTGGTGCATCGTGGTCATGACGGTGTGGAAGGAGGCCGGCTTCTTCATGATCTTCTACTTGGCCGCCCTTCAGGCGATCCCGCCGAACCTCACCGAGGCGGCCGCCGTCGAGGGCGCCTCGCGCTGGTACACCTTCCGCCGCGTCGTCCTGCCGCTGCTGATGCCGACGACGCTGTTCGTGCTGATCAACGCGACCATCAACTCGTTCAAGCTGGTCGACCAGCTCTTCATCCTGACCAAGGGCGGCCCGGACAACGCCTCCAGCCTGCTGCTCTACTACATCTACGAGACGGCCTTCGCCTTCAACGACTGGGCCTATGCGGCGACGCTGACCGCCGTGCTGATCTGCCTGCTCGGCGGGCTCGCGCTGATCCAGTTCGTCCTCATCGAGCGCCGGGTGCACTACCGATGAAGACGCGCTCCCTGGAGACGGCCGCCGCCTGGGTGCTCGCCCTGCTCTGGATCCTGCCGCTCGCCTATGCGCTGTGGGCGGCGATCCATCCGCCGGCCTACGCCACCCGCTTCGAGCTGGGGGCGCCGCTCTCGCTGGAGAACTTCCGCCGCGCCTGGGAGATCGCGCCTTTCCCGCGCTACTTCCTCAACACCGTCATGCTCGTGACGATGGTGCTGGCGGGCCAGTTCCTGCTCTGCACCCTCGCCGCCTACGCCTTCGCGCGCTACGCCTTTCCCGGCCGCGACGTCGCCTTCGCGCTGATCATGGTGCAGATCCTGATCATGCCGGAGGTGCTGCTGGTCGAGAACTACATGACGATCGCCCGCATCGGTCTCGTCGACACGGTGCCGGCGATCGCATTGCCCTACGTCGCCTCGGCCTTCGGCATCTTCCTGCTGCGCCAGACCTTCAAGCAGGTGCCGCGCGAACTGGAGGAGGCGGCGCTGGTGGAGGGGGCCGGGCCGCTGACCATCCTGTGGCGCGTCTACGTGCCCCTCGCCCGGCCGACCTACCTCGCCTACGCGCTGGTCTCGATCAGCTACCACTGGAACAACTTCCTGTGGCCGCTGGTCATCACCAGCTCGGTCGAGACGCGGCCGATCACGGTCGGACTCGGCGTCTTCGCCGCGCCGGAGACCGGCGTGAACTGGGCGGTCATCTCCGCCGGCACGCTGATTTCCGTGGCGCCGCTGCTGATCGCCTTCCTGCTCTTCCAGCGTCAGTTTGTGCAGAGCTTCATGCGGGCGGGAATCCGTTAGGCCGCCGGTAGGTCGCATACGTCGACAGCACCCAGCGCAGCGACGGCCGATCGCGCCATCGGGCGAGCGTCGCCGCCGTCGTCGCCGGCAGACGCAGATGGCGATAGACTGGCATCTCCGCCGGAAGCGCCAGCGGCGCGAGGAGGCTGGCGGCGGTGATGTCGGCCCTGCCGAACCTGCCGCCGACCAGCGGGCGCGTCCCGTCGACGCGGTCGTCGAACCACCCCAGTTCGCGCTCGAGTTCCTCCTCCAGTGCGGCGGTCAGTGCAGGCCGGGCATTCATGCTCGACGCCATGGCCCGGCGCAGCACCGGCCAGCTCGCCCTGCCGATGAGGCGCTGCCAGGCAGGCACGCCATCGAGCAGCATGTCGGGAACGCCCGAACCGCGGTGATGCAGCGTCACGCTATAGAGATACTGGCGCAGGAGCGTCGCGATCCGGTGCTCGAACCGGTCCTCCAATGCGGGCTCGCCGCCCGGCAGGCGCAGATGATCGAGGATCCGCCCGCTTCCCTGGACGGCTCGCCCGCCCGGCACGATCAGGACGGGCAGCGACGTTCCCGACGCCACACGCCGCGTCAGCGGCATGTGGATCCCTGCCGCCAACCGCACCTCGTCATAGTCGACGCCCGCATGGTCGAGACCCCACCGGGCGCGCTCGCAGAAATGCGATGAGGGCAGCACGAGGAGCCGGAACGATTGGTTCGCGTCGTCGAGCCGCGTCACGCCGAGCCCGTCCTGAAAAGCCATGAGGTTGCTACGCGGCGGCCGCGGCGGCGGATCAGGCCTTGGCGGCCGCCGCGTCCCGCGCCCGCACCACCCGCTCGCGGTGCAGCACGTAGAGGCCGCTCGCCGTGATGATGCCCGCCCCCGCGAAGGTCCAGGCGTCGGGGAAGTCGCCGAACACCAGCAGGCCCATCAGCGTCGCCCAGATCAGCTCGGTATAGGCGAACGGCGCCAGCACCGAGGCGCTCGCCCGCCGGAAGGCCATGATGACGAAATAATGCCCGAGCCCGCCGAACACGCCGAGGCTGAGCAGCATCGCCCAGCCGAGCAGGTCCGGCGTGCGCCACTCGATCAGCAGCAGCGGCGTCGCCAGCAGCGCGCCGACCAGGGCGGTATAGAACAGGGCGTTCACCGGGTCGGCGTCGCTGCGCACCATGCGCGTCACGATGGCATAGAGGGCCGCCAGGACCGCCATGCCGATCGGCAGCAGCGTCGCCAGCTGCAGGCTGTCCGCCCCCGGCCGCAGGATCAGCAGCATCCCGGCGAAGCCGACGCCGACCGCCGTCCAGCGCCGCGGCCCCACCTTCTCGCCCAGCATCACCACCGACAGGCCGGTGACGATCAGCGGCGCCAGGAAGGCCACCGCCGACAGGTCGGCGAGCGGCATGAAGCGCAGCGCGAAGAAGGAGCAGAGGGTCGAGGTCAGCATCAGCACGCCGCGCAGCACCTGCAGCCCCTTGCGGCGGCTGACCAGCAGGCGCGGAATCCGCGGCGCGAAGATGATCAGGATCAGTAGGAAGTGCGCGAAGTAGCGCGACCAGACGATCTGTCCGCCGGGATAGAGCTGGCTGAGATGTTTGACCAGCGCCCCCATGCAGACGAATAGCATGGGAGCCAGGCAATAATAGACGATGCCGGCGACCGGCGATTCCGCGGGCTCGGCCGGCTTGGCACCTGCGGGCGGCATGGTGACCGCCTGGGAAGCCGGCACGAGCGGCAACGGAAGATCCGGCTACCGGCGGCCGGGACGGCGCGGCCTAGTCCTGCCGCAGCGCATCGTGCTCGCGGTCGTGGTCCGGATCCGGCAGCGGCGCCGGGATCTCGTCCGGCGGCAGCTTTGCACGTGCCGCCTCGACCTCGCGGTTCAGCTCGGTATAGGTGCACAGGCCCAGGTCGACCGGATGACGCGCCCGAATCTGCTGCGTGTTCCAGTGGGTGCGGTCGCGCACCGCCGCGATCGTGTTCTTCGTGGTGCCGAGCAGGCGCGAGATCTGCGCGTCCGACAGCTCGGGATGGTTGCGCACCAGCCAGGCGATGCCGTCCGGCTTGTCCTGGCGCTTGGCCACCGGCGTGTAGCGCGGGCCCTTTGTGCGGGCCGCGGCGCGCGGCACGTTCAGGGTCGCGATGCGCAGCCGCGCCGCCGGATCCTTCTCGCAGCGCTTGATCTCCTCGGCCGTGAGCTCGCCCGCGGTGATCGGGCTGCGGCCGACGATGCCGATCGCCACTTCGCCGTCCGCGATCGCCTGCACCTCGAGCGGGTGATAGCCGCAGAAGGCGCCGACCTGCTCGAACGTCAGGCTGGTATTCTCGATCAGCCACACGGCGGTGGCCTTCGGCATCAGCGGTTGTGACATCGTCTTCTTCCTTCTGGCGCGGCCATCCGGGCCGCCCGGCGCGAGGCATGCGCCGGCGAGGGGGGTGATATGGCGGTCGCGTCCGTTCAAATCAAAGGGTGGCAAGTCAAACGGTACGAACAGTCCGATGCTCAAGGCACCAGCATGATCTTGCCGATATGCGCGCTCGATTCCATCAGCCTGTGCGCCTCGGCGGCCTCCGCCAGAGGGAAGCTCTTGTAGACGACCGGCCAGCACTTGCCCTCGGCGAACAGCGGCCAGACCTTCTCCTCCAGCGCGCGGCAGATCTCGCCCTTGGCCTCCACCGGCCGCGAGCGCAGGGTCGAGCCGGTCACAGTCAGGTGCTTGCGGTGGATCATGCCGAAGTCGGCCGTCACCTTGGTCCCGCCCATCAGCGCCACGAAGCAGAGCCGCCCCTCGCGCGCCAGGACTTCGAGCTGGCGCGGAATATATTCTCCTCCGACCATGTCCAGGATGACGTCGACGCCGCGCCCCTGGGTGAACTCCTTGCCGACGGCGACGAAGTCCTCGGTCTTGTAGTTGATCGCCCGGTCGGCGCCGAAGTCGACGCAGGCCTTGCACTTGTCGTCGGATCCCGCCGTCGCCAGCACGGGCGAGCCGAACGCCTTGGCGAGTTGGATGGCGGTATAGCCGATGCCGCTGGTGCCGCCCTGCACCATGAAGACTTCGCCGGGCTTCAGGCGCGAGCGGTCGAACACGTTGGTCCAGACGGTGCAGAAGGTCTCGGGGATGCCGCCGGCCGTCACCAGATCCACCTTGGGCGGCAGCACCATGCACTGCGGCTCGGGCACGTTCACATATTCGGCGTAGCCGCCGCCCGACAGCAGCGCGCAGACCTCGTCGCCGACCTTGAAGCGCGCGGCACCTTCGCCGAGCGCGACGACGGTGCCGGAGCATTCCAGGCCCGGGATGTCGGTGGCGCCGGGCGGCATCGGATACTTGCCCTGGCGCTGCAGCGTGTCCGCCCGGTTGATGCCGGCCCCCGCGATCTTGACCAGCACCTCGCCCTTTTCCGGCTTCGGCACCGGCCGCGTCGTCGCGACGAGCTGCTCCGGCCCGCCGGGCGTCCGCACCTCGATCGCCGTCATCGTGTCGGGTATCGCTGCACACATGGGCGTGGCTCCTCTTCTGCTGTCGGCCGGCTTGTCGTCGCCGGCCGTTGCGCGGGACAGGCGCTGCAAGGAATGCGCCTTGCTCTAGTATGATAGGCGCCGTGACGCAAGGAATCGGCACCCGAAGCAGTCTCAAGACCGGCGCAGCCGAAGGAGGGACCATGCAGATCGAAGACGAACCGCCGAAGCCCAGGGGCCGCGTCGTCGGCGCCGACCTCTCCCCGCTCTCCATCGGCGACCTGCACGCCTACCTCGCCGACCTGGAGGCCGAGATCGTCCGCGTGCGCGCCGAGATCGAGGCCAAGGGTGCGGCCCGCGGCGGCGCCGAGGCGCTGTTCGGCCGGAAGGACTAGGGAAAGGGCGTCGCCAGACGGGATCCGTCCGCCCGATCTGTCCGGACTCGCTTCCCCGGAACGGCCCGATCGTGTAAACGCGGCAGGTGCGCCCGTGTCGGGCGCCTCCGGCGGCGCCCGCATCGGCTGCCGATATACGGAAGAGCGGCGATGGCTGACGAGATCCGAGAGACCCGGGAGCGCTACCGCTTCTTCCTGCCGATCCAGACGCGCTGGAACGACAACGACACCTACGGCCACGTCAACAACGGCGTCTATTACGAATATTTCGACACGGCGGTGAACCGCTTCCTGGTCGACGAGGGCGGGCTCGACATCCACACCGCCCCCTGCATCGGGCTGGTGGTCGAGAGCATGTGCCGCTATCACGCGGCCGTCTCCTACCCCGAGGCGCTGCAGGCCGGCCTGCGCGTCGGCCATCTCGGCCGCAGCAGCGTGCGCTACGAGGTCGGCATCTTCCGCCGGGGCGAGGACGCGGCGGCCGCGGACGGCCACTTCATCCACGTCTTCGTCGACCGCGAGACCAACCGTCCGCACCCGATCCCGGCGGAGATCCGCTCGGCGCTGGAGCGCCTGAAAGTCTGATCCGATGAAAGCCCAGGCCTCCTCCGGCCCGCCGGCGCGCCAGATCCGGCCGGTGGCGGCGGCCCTGTTCATGCTGGCGTCCTGCGCCTGCTTCGCCATGAACAGCGTCACCGTGCGCTACGTCGCGGCCGACCTGCACCCGTTCGAGATCGCCTTCTTCCGCAACGTCTTCGCCGCCGCGATCATCGTTCCCCTGGCGGTCAGGAGCAACGGCTTCGGCATCTTCCGCGCCAACCGCTTCGACCTGCTCAGCGGGCGCGCGGTGGTCAATTCCGCCTCGATGATCGCCTGGTTCTATGCCGTCCCGCTGATCCCGCTGGCCGACATCACGGCGCTGGGCTTCACCGCGCCACTCTGGGCGACGGTGCTGGCGGCGCTGGTGCTGGGCGAGACGGTGCGCGCCCGGCGCTGGACGGCGACCGCCGTGGGCTTCCTCGGCGCCGTGGTCATCATCCGGCCGGGCTTCGCCGAGGTGAACATCGGCGTCTGGCTGATCCTGTTCTCGTCGGCCATGTGGGCGGCGACGATCATCTTCGTGCGCGTCCTGACCAGCCACGAGCGCCCCGGTACCATCCTCGTCTACCAGACGCTGATGCTGAGCGCGATCTCGCTGGTGCCCGCCCTCTTCGTCTGGGAATGGCCGCGCGCCGACACGCTCGTCTGGCTCTTCCTGCTGGGCGCCCTGACCGCCATGGCGCATTTCTGCCATGTGCGCGCCTACTCGATGCAGGAGGTGGCCGCCCTCCAGCCGATCGACTTCGCCCGCCTGCCCGTCGTCGCCGTCGCCGCCTGGCTGATCTTCGGCGAGACGGCGGACATCTGGGTCTGGATCGGTGCGATCATCGTCTTCATGGCCGGCGTCTACATCTCGCACCGCGAGGCCCAGGTGAAGCGGGAGGCCGCCCGTCTCGCCGCAGCCACCGCCGCATCGGCCACGGCCACCACCACCGTGACCGCCACGGCGACGGGCACCGTGACCGCCACGGCGACGGGCACCGGGGCAACGGGGACCGGGGGGACGGGCGCCGCAAAGCCCGGATAGCCGCTTTCCGCCTCGCGCCCGGCGGCCCATATCGTCTGGACAAGCAGGAGCAGGCCATGAGCACGACCGTCCACCCCGCCTTCGTCCCCTTCGCCATCACCGTCTGCGGCGTGGACGAGTTGTACGGCCATTGCGACGTCGGCGTCAGCCACGTCCTGTCGATGCTCGACCCCGGCACGCCGCAGCCCGACGCCTTCGGCGAATTCGGCGAGCATGCGCGGCTTGAGATGCGCTTCCACGACGTGATCGAGGACGAACCGGCCCGCCCGGCGCCGCAGCCCGAGCATGTCGAGCGCCTGCTCGCCTTCGGCCGCGACCTCCTCGCCGAACCGCCGGCGGACGCCCACCTGCTGGTGCATTGCTGGGCCGGCGTGTCGCGCTCGACGGCCGCGATGACCCTCCTCCTCGCCCAGGCCCGCCCCGACCGCAGCGCCGCCGAAGCGCTCGCCCAGGTCGTGAAGATCCGCCCCATCGCCTGGCCCAACCTGCGCATGATCGAGATCGGCGACGCCATGCTCGGCCGCAACGGCGACCTCGTCCGCGCCGCCCACGCCCGCTACGCCGCCGTCCTGCAAGAACAGCCGCACCGTGCGCAGCAGATGATCATGGCCGGCCGCGCGCGGGAGATCCCGGAGCATCTGCGGCGGTAGGGCGCCGCCGCCGGGCTCTGGCTGACGCGAGCGCTGCGCTGGCCGTACCGGGACACTCTGCAGGCCACTCCCGGGATCCGGTCGCCGGACGCTGCGCCCGCATCGGTGCCCGTGTCCGCGCAACCTGTCGGCGCGCCGCCCCGATGGGAACTCCCGGCGTCGCTGTCGGTTGGAAGCGTTCGACAAGGCGCACCGGTTTCCCAGGCTCGGTGCTCGGCCTGCTCAGGGGCGCCGACCGCCGTCGACGTTTCCGGCGACCCTGCACCGCCCGGCCGGCGCGCCGCCACCTCCTCTCGAAGAGGGAGCCATTGATGAATCGCTCTGCGATCGCTGCCGGCGGCTTCGCCGCCGCCCTGCTCGCTTCCGCGGCCGCGGCTGCCGCGCCTGCCGGCACCGGTGCACCATCCGACGCCGCGGCATCGGGTGAAACTGCGTCAGAGGGCACCGCCGAGCCCGTCGCCGTCTTCGCCGGGACCGGCAACCGCACGACGGCGTCGTTCGAAGTCGAAAGTGCCTGGGAGGTCGCGTGGGACACGACGGGCCGCCGCTTCCAGCTCGTCCTGGAGAGCACCGAAAGCCAGATCCCCAGCATCGTGGCCGATCAGGTACAGGCCGGTAGCGGGACCCGGAACTACGTCAACCCCGGTACCTACAGCTTCGAGGTGCGCGCCGACGGTCCCTGGCGCGTCGAGGTCCGGCCGACCCTCTCCGGCAGCCGCTGATGGGCGGCACCTTGGTGCGCTGACGGCGGCATGCCCGTCGGTCGCCATCGCCGCACGATGCCGGGTTGCACCCGCAGCCGATATTCGACCGGCACGCGAACCTTTCCCGCGGGGACCTGTTGTGAATGCATCGTGACCCGCGGGTGCTGATCGCACCACTGGCCGCGATGCGACACTCGTCCCCTGCACGGAAAGAGAGAGTGACATGCAACGCATCACGTTCGCCTTCGCGGCAGTGGTGGCCTTCGGCGCCGTCGGGTGCGCGCAGCTCGGGATGCACGGCGATGCCGACGAGGCGGCGTCCTTCGTGCCGGCTGCCGCATCCTCGAACAGCTTCGAGATCCGCAGCAGCCGCCTCGCCCTGGACCGCACCCAGTCTCCGCCTGTCCGACGGTTCGCGACCCAGATGATCGAGGACCATACGGAAGCGGGCCGGCAGATGGCCGCCGCCGCCTCGGCAGCGGGCATCACGCCGCCGGCCGAGCCGCTGATGCCGCGCCACCGGGAGATGCTGGACGAGCTGCGCGCGAGCAGCGACGCCGCGTTCGACGGCCGATACATCGAGATGCAGACCGCGGCGCACGAGGAGGCGATCACCCTGTTCTCCGCCTATGCCGACGGCGGCGACGTACCCGCCCTGCAGTCCTTCGCACGCGCCACCCTGCCGACCCTCCGGCAGCATTACGAGCATGTCCAGCGGCTCGAAGCACGCCGGTGAGAGAGGCCCGTCCCGCGGGCTTCCGCGTGGGACGGGCTTCCGACCACACGATTCTGCATCGACGGCGCGGGATGTGGCCGCGTGCAGCGAGGAGCAGCGAGATGAACGATCCGCGAACCGCGGGGCCGACCCCGCCTCAGCCGAAGCAGCAACAGGAGATGCCCGGCAAGACCGAGCCCATGCGCCCGGCGCCCGACCATGGCGAGGCGAGCTACCGCGGCAACGACCGGCTGTCGGGGCGGGTGGCGATCATCACCGGGGCCGATTCCGGGATAGGCCGCGCGGTCGCGATCGCCTTCGCCCGCGAAGGCGCGGATGTGGTCGTCGGCTATCTCGACGAGCACGAGGATGCCGAGGAGACGGCGCGTTGGGTGCGCGAGGCGGGCCGGCGGGCCCTGCTGGTGCCGGGCGACGTGAAGGACGAGAGCTTCTGCCGCTCGCTGGTGGAGCGCACGGTCGCGGAGTTCGGCCGTCTGGACATTCTCGTGAACAACGCGGCGCATCAGGCGACGATCGAAGAGATCGAGGACATCACCGCGGAGGAGTGGGACATCACGTTCCGCACCAACGTCTATAGCCAGTTCTTCCTGGCCAAGGCAGCGATCCGGCACATGAAGCCGGGCAGCGCCATCGTGAACACCACCTCGATCAACGCGAAGAGCCCCACGCCGACGCTCCTGGCCTACGCCACGACGAAGGGCGCCATCGCGAACTTCACCGCGGGTCTGTCGAATCTGGTCGCGCCAAAGGGAATCCGGGTGAACGCCGTGGCGCCCGGGCCGATCTGGACGCCGCTCATTCCCTCGACCCTGCCGCCGGAGAAGGTCGAGAGCTTCGGCGGCGATACGCCCATCGGGCGCGTCGGCCAGCCGGCGGAACTGGCGCCGGCCTACGTCCTGCTGGCGTCCGACGAGGGCAGTTACATCACCGGCGCCGTCATACCCGTGACCGGCGGCCGTCTGATGCTCTGATGGCGGACCGTCAGGCGCCCCGCGCCATGATCCGTTTGGCGGCGAGGGCGGCAAAGCCGACGACGAGTCCCCAGAACGCCGCGCCGATGCCGAGCAGCGTCATCCCCGACGCCGTCGCGACGAAGGTCAGGATTGCCGCCTCGCGCTCGTCCGGGTCGGCGAGCATTGCGCCCATCGCGTTGGTCAGCGGCCCGATCAGCGCCACGCCAGCGATCGCCGCCACGGTCTGCGCCGGCATGGCCGTGAACAGTCCGACCAGCGGTGCCGAAAACAGCGCCAGCAGCGCGTAGCAGCCGGCGTAGAGCATCCCGACGAGCCAGCGCCGCCACGGGTCGGGGTGCGCGTCGGGACCCGTGCAGATCGCCGCGGTGATGGCGGCGAGGTTCACGCTGAAGGCGCCGAACGGCGCCAGGATCATCGTCGCGGCGCCCGTCGCCATCAGCACCGGCCGCGGCGGCGGCTCGTAGCCCGAGGTGCGCAGCACGACGAAGCCGGGCAGGTTCTGCGAGACCAGCGTCACCAGGAACAGCGGCACGCCCAGGCTGACCACGGCGCGCCAGTCGAAGACCGGCACCACCGGCGCCAGCGTGCCGAAGGCAGCCGCCCCCCCGACGCTCACCTGTCCGCGCGCCAGCACCATGCCGATCGCGGCGACCAGCACGACCAGCAGCGCATAGGCGGGAAAGCGCTGGCGCGCCGCCAGATAGACGACCAGCAGCAGGCCGGCCAACGTCCAGTCGGTCTCGAAGGTGCGGAACAGGCCGATGCAGAAGGGCAGCAGCACGCCCGCCAGCATCGCCGCCGCGACGGCCCCCGGAATCCTCTCGGCGAGCCGCGACAGCGCCGGCAGCAGGCCGAGCAGCACCGTGAGGGCGCCGGCGGCGACGAAGGTGCCGACCGCCGTCGGATAGCCGATGCCGAGGGTGCTGGCGGCGATCAGGGCGGCACCGGAGGTCGACCAGGCGAGCACGATCGGCATGCGGAAGGCGAGGCTCAGGCCGCCGCCGGCGACCGCCATGCCGATGCAGAGCGCGGTGACCATCGAGGCGATCTGGTCGGGCGTGCCCCCGACCGACAGCCCCGCCTGCACGACCAGCGCCACCGTGCTGCCGAACCCGACCAGGGCTGCGATCGCCGCCGCCGAGAAGGCCGAGGGCGGCAGCAGCGGCGCGCGGCCAGGATCGGGGCGGGCGGAATGGGGGCTGGCGGGACCGGCGGGAGGCGTCATGCCCGGCTGTATAAAGCCGGGCCGCCGCGCCGACGAGCGCAATCCGCCCCGCCCGCACCGGATTGCACCGTCCGGATCACAGGATCATATGCCTAAAGCCGGGTCGCCACGCCGGCCGGCGAGGGCGGCGACGGCGACCAGGGACGAACGGGAATGAAAAGGAAGGAAAGGGAATGGATGGAAAGGGAATGAAAAGGAACGAAGCATCGCCACGCGACGCGCCCGGGGCCGCCAACCCATGAAAGGGAAGGAAACCCCATCCCACTCTCACATGCGTGAGAGCCGCCGCGTCGCTCAGAAGCTCTGCGGCTTGCGCAGCCAGCCGTAGCGGTCGGCGCTGCGGACGCGCACCGTCTCGGGCGTCAGGTCCTTGAGGACCGTCAGTTCGACCTCCGTGCCGGCACTGCCGCTGCTCCAGAGGGCGCGATAGAAGGCCTCGAGGCTGCGCACCGGCTGTCCCGCGACGCCGAGCACGATGTCGCCGGGCTTCAGTCCGGCGGCGGCGGCCGGGCCGTCGGCCGCGACGCGCTCGACGATTAGCCGGCCCTTGGTCTCGTCGGTGTAGAGGCCGAGCCACGGCCGGCGCGGCCCGCTCTCCCGCCCCTCCGCCAGGAGGTCGGCGAGGATCGGCTTCAGCAGGTCGACGGGCACGAACATGTTGCCGGGCAGCACGGTGTCGGGCACCGCGTCGGCGACCTGGAGATAGCCGATGCCGACGAGGCGGCCGTCGCCGTCGATCAGCGCGGCGCCGGTCCACAGCGGGTGCGGCGGACTGGTGTAGATCGCGCTGTCGAGCAGATACTCCCACGAGCCGGCGAACGGCCGCTTGGAGACCACGAGCGCCGGCTGCGCAGAATCGGCGCCGCCATAGGCCACGATCAGCACGGGGTCCCGGGTCGCGAGCTTAGTGGAGTCGCCCAGCCGCAGCGGGCTGGCGTCGAGGCCGGTGGGCACGCGCAGCAGGCCGAGGCCGCTCTCGCTGTGATAGGCGATGACCCGCGCCGGCAGCCGCTTGCCGCCCTCGGCGAGGACGCTCACCCGCTCGGCCTCCATCACGGCGAAGCCGATGGTGAGCACCAGGCCGGCACCGTCGATGACGACACCGCTCGCCTGGCGTGTCGTGCCGAGGGTCGCGGCGGAGCGGGCGTCGGCCACCGTCTCCGCCTCCACCCCGACGACCGCAGGCAGGATGCGCTCCGGCGTCAGCTGCGCCGCCGCGCCCGGCGCGCCGGCGCCGAAAGCCATCAACCCGAGGAGCAGCACCCAGATGCGACGCATCGATACCTCCCGCCTCCAGCGACCAGCAGGCCTGAGATGCAAACACTACGTCGCCCGGCCGCCGCGACCAGGGGCAAGGCCGGCCGGGAGACGTGATTTGCGCCGCCGCACCGCCTGACCTAGAACCTGCGGCAACGATCACCGAAGGTGCACGGGTCTTTTGATGAAACCCATCCATGTCGTCGGCGGCGGTCTCGCGGGAAGCGAGGCGGCCTGGCAGATCGCGCGGGCGGGGGTCCCGGTCGTGCTGCACGAGATGCGGCCGCTGCGGAAGACCGACGCGCACCAGACGGACGGGCTGGCCGAGTTGGTGTGTTCGAACTCGTTCCGGTCGGACGATCCGGAGAACAACGCCGTCGGGCTGCTGCATGCCGAGATGCGGCGCTGCGACTCGGTCATCCTGGCGGCGGCCGACGCGCACCAGGTGCCGGCGGGCGGTGCGCTGGCGGTCGACCGGGAGGGCTTCTCGGCGGCGGTGACGGCCGCCCTCGCCGCCGAGCCGCTGGTCACTATCGAGCGCGGCGAGATCGAGGGCCTGCCGCCGGAAGCGTGGGACTCGGTCATCGTCGCGACCGGCCCGCTCACCTCGGCGGCACTCGCCGAAGCGATCCAGGGGCTGACGGGCGAAGACTCCCTCGCCTTCTTCGACGCCATCGCGCCGATCGTCTATCGCGAGTCGATCGACATGGAGAGGGCCTGGTTCCAGTCGCGCTATGACAAGCCGGGCCCGGGCGGCACCGGCGCCGACTACATCAACTGCGCGTTCGAGCGCGACCAGTACGAGGCCTTCATCGCAGCCCTGCTGGAGGCCGACCGCATCGACTTCCGCGAGTGGGAGAAGAACACGCCCTACTTCGAAGGCTGCCTGCCGATCGAGGTGATGGCGCAGCGCGGCGCGGACACGCTGCGCTTCGGGCCGATGAAGCCCGTCGGCCTCACCGATCCGCGCACCGGCCGGCGACCCTGGGCGGTGGTGCAGCTGCGCCAGGACAACGCGCTGGGTACCCTGTTCAACCTGGTCGGCTTCCAGACCAAGCTGAAATGGGGCGAGCAGAGCCGCGTGCTGCACATGATCCCCGGACTCGAGAACGCCCGCTTCGCCCGCTTCGGCGGCATCCACCGCAACACCTTCCTGAACAGCCCGAAGCTGCTCGACGACCGCCTGCGCCTGCGCGCCGCTCCGCGGCTGCGCTTCGCCGGCCAGATCACCGGCGTCGAGGGCTATGTCGAGAGTGCGGCCTGCGGCCTGCTCGCCGGCCGCTTCGCGGCGGCGGAACGGCTGGGCGTGGCGATCGACTCGCCGCCGGTGACGACGGCGCTGGGCGCGATGCTGGCGCACGTCACCGGCGGCCATCTGGCAGAAGGTACGAGCTTCCAGCCGATGAACGTCAATTTCGGCCTGTTCCCGCCGCTGGCGTTCGAGGGCAAGAAGCCGCCCAAGGGTAAGGACCGCAAGCGCGCCCTGGCCGCGCGAGCCGTCACCGACCTCGGCGGCTGGCTGGAGGCGGCGCCCGCCGCCTGACGCTGACGGGCTTCGGCAGCGCCCGGTTCAGTAGCGCCCGCTGACCGAGGCGGCGAGCAGCCGCCACGCGCGCGACGGCAGCGGCGACGCGACGCGTGGGTCGAACGGGTTCCAGCCGGCGCGGCGCAGCTGGGTCAGGTGACCGCTGGCGAGGGCGCCGCAGAGGAGTGCCGGCAACGCGCGGCGCGGCACCTGCCGCCGCAGGACCCTGCCCGCCGCCAGCCGCGCCTCGGCCGCCTCGGCGACACGCCGCACGACGCCGGAAAGCGCGGACGAGCCGCCACGCTCGACGACGTCGTGAGCCGTGAGCCCCGCCTCCGCCAGCAGGTCGGCCGGCATGGCGCAACGGCGCATGCGCGCATGGAACGGCACCGCACGGATCAGCCCGACAAGCCCCCAGGCGGTGCCGACCGCCTCGCCCGCGGCCATTGCAGGGGCATCGCGCGCGCCCAGGACCTGCAGGGCGAGCCGGACGAGCCCACCGGCGGTGTCGCGCGCATAGGCCGTGAGCGCATCGAGATCGGCCGGCGGGTCGTCCGCCATGTCGGCCTCGCGCGCCTCCAGCAGCGCATCGAACGTGTCCTTGTCCAGATCGAAGCGATGCACGGCCTCCGCCAGGGGCTCCACGACTTGGTGACGGCGCGGCGTGCCCTCGTAGATCTCGGTGATCGCGTCGCGCCACCACTGCAGTCGGATGCTGCCGATGAGCTGCTGCGAGACCATCTCGCGGCTCTTGGCGACCTCCACGTTGAAGGCGTAGAGGGCCAGCAGCCCTGGTCGCCGCTCCGCCGGTGCGAAGGCGAGCGTGGCGAAGCGGTCGGAATCGGCGACGCGCACGCTGTCGGCGCAGTAGGCCAATGCATCAGGCGACGCCCGGGACGGCATTTTGGCGTTCATCCTGTCACGGCTCCACGGTACCCGGTGAAGGGCCGATTGAAGGGCGGCACTTTTCGGGTATGTTGGCGTTACTCGCCCAACGGGGACGCGAGGCCAGAAAGCCGCCGCCCGAGCAAACCAGATCGGGGCCGTCCTTCCACCGATTAACCAACGGAGCTCTCATGGCTTTCGAACTGCCAGATCTTCCCTACGACCGCAGCGCCCTCGAGCCCTACATGTCGGCTCGGACGCTCGAGTTCCATCACGGGAAGCACCATCAGGCCTACTACACCGCCCTCAACAACCTCGTCAAAGACACGCCGTTCGCGTCGATGTCCCTCGTGGAGATCATCAAGAAGACCTACAACGATTCCTCCAAGGCCGGCATCTTCAACAACGCCTCCCAGGCCTGGAACCACAACCTGTTCTGGCCCAGCATGAAGAAGGGCGGCGGTGGAGCGATCCCGAGCGAGCTCGAGAAGCGCATCGTTTCCGACTTCGGTTCGGTCGACAAGTTCAAGGAAGAGTTCGTCGCCAAAGGCGTCGGCCAGTTCGGCAGCGGCTGGTGCTGGCTCGTCGAAGAGGGCGGCAAGCTGAAGTGCACGAACACGCCGAACGGCGTCGACCCGCTTTGCTTCGACCAGACGACGCTGCTCGGCTGCGACGTGTGGGAGCACTCCTACTATCTCGACTACCAGAACCGGCGCCCCGACTACATCAAGGCTTTCCTGGACCACTTGGTGAACTGGGAAGCGGTCGCCGGGCGCCTGAAATAGGCTGAACCGGCGCTGTCCACGCAAAACCCCGGGGCTCTGCTCCGGGGTTTTTCTTTGCGCACGTGCCCGCGGACGCGATCCGCGGAACCCCGCGGCGGCTCGAGAGTTGATCAGATAATCATCGCGTCGCCCGCGGCGCGCATCGAGTCACGGGAGACCAACAATGGAATTCATTCTCGGCATCGTCCTGCTCGCCTTGAACATCTGGGCGATCGTGAATGTCGTGCAGAGCACGGCCAGCACACTGGCGAAGGTCCTGTGGGTCCTGTTCATCCTGATCGCGCCGGTCCTCGGCTTCATAGTCTGGCTTATCGCGGGTCCGCGTGGCGGCGTGCGCAGTACCGTCTGACCAACCGGCCGCCGCTACACCGCGCCTCTGGTTTTCGGCGCCCCCTCTCGCCATCTTGCGCCGGATGGGAAGGGGTTTGATCGATGGCGACTGAAGAAACCGGACTTACGCTCCTCGGGGCCACGACAGCGCCGCCAGCTTCGCCGGATGTCGCCGTCCTCGAAACCGTAGAGAATCCGCACGAGGGCGAGGCGTACCTTGTTCGCTTCACCTGCCCGGAATTCACAGCGCTCTGTCCGATCACCGGACAGCCGGACTTCGCGCATCTCGTTATCGACTACGTTCCCGACCGGCTGCTGGTCGAGAGCAAGTCGCTGAAGCTGTTCCTCGCCGCCTTCCGCAACCACGGCGGCTTCCACGAGGCTTGCACTGTGTCGATCGCGCGCCGCCTGATCGATGCGACGGCGCCGCGCTGGCTGCGCATCGGCGGCTATTGGTATCCGCGCGGCGGCATTCCGATCGACGTGTTTTACCAGACAGGGGCGGTGCCCGACGGCGTCTGGGTCCCCGACCAGGGAGTCCCGCCCTATCGTGGCCGCGGCTGACCGAGAAGACGGAGCACCCTGTCCTACACCGGGTGGCCCAGCACGCTTTCCAGTTCGCCTAGAGCCTGCGAGGCCCTCTCCACCTTGATCGTGCGCATCCCCATCGCGCGCGCCGTCTTCAGGTTCACGCCGAGATCGTCCAGGAAGACCGCCTCGTCCGGTGCCACGCCGAGCGCTTCGCAAGCAATCTCGTAGAAGCGCGGCTCCGGCTTGCGAACCCCGACCTTGCTGGACTCGATCACAGCATGGAACAGCGACATCGCCTCTGCAACCGCCCTGGCCTGCTCCGGCGGCCGTGCCGCGGACCGAACGTTGTTGGTAAGGCACCCGATCCGATAGCGATCCCGCAGGCGCCTCAGCGCCCCGACCATCTCCGGTCGCACCGGACCAGCGAGCAGCGCCACCACGGCCCTGCCGTCCAGCCTGTGCCCGGCCTCCAACGCTTCAGCCTCGAACAGCGGGCAGAAGGCGTCGAGGTCGATTTCGCTACGCTCGAACCTCGCCCAGGCGTTGGTATCGGGGTTCCGTGTGTTCAGCATGCGGATGAAGCCGTCCGGCAGCCCCGTTTCGCGCTCATGGCGAGCAAAGGCGACGAAGGGGCTCTCGGTGATCACGCCGCCGAAGTCCCAGAGGACGGCGCGGACGGGCTTGTCACTCATGCTGTTTCCTCGGATCGTCCGGCGAACCTTCCGGGCGCAACGGCGGCCTCCTCCAGGCCCAGGTCGACAAGGTCCGACGGCACCCGCCCGCCTGTCGCCAGCGCCGCGGTCAGCCTCCCCATACCCGGGGCCGTCTGAATGCCATAGCCGCCCTGCCCGGCTAGCCAGAAGAAGCCGTCCGTACGTCGATCGAAGCCGACGGCGGGGGTCTTGTCCGGGAAAAAGGAGCGCAGTCCCGCCCAGCTTCGCTCGATGCGGCGGATCTCGAAATCGCAGGCGGTCTGGATACGATCCGCGGCGATCGCGATGTCGAGTTCTTCCGGCTGGACGTCGCACGGCGCCATCGGCGTCTCGTCCGCCGGCGATCCGAGAAGCTTTCCCGCCTCCGGCTTGAAGTAGAACGTCTCGTCAATGTCGCAAACCATCGGCCAAGCCGCGGCGTCGGCGCCTTCCGGCACAGGAAAGATGAAACCGGTACGGCGCTTCGGCACGAGGCCCAGGGGCTCCAAACCGGCGAGCGACGCGACCACGTCGCACCACGCGCCAGCCGCATTGATAACGACCGGTGCGGAGAAGCTGCCGGCCGAAGTCTCGATGGTCCAGCCGGCACTGGTGCGGGTCAGCCCCGTGACCTCGGCATCCCCGACCACCCGGCCACCGCGCGACCGCAACCCGCGCAGGAAGCCCTGGTGGATCGCATGGACGTCCATGTCCATCGCGTCCGGCTCCATGCTCGCCGCGGCGACATAGTCCGGACGCAGGACGGGAACCAGCGCGCGCGCTTCGGCGGCCGCCAGTTCCCGCACGGCCGGCACGAGCCGCCGCACCTCGGCGACCTCGCGCGCCACCTTATCCGCCTGATCAGCCCGGGCGATGAACAGGGCGCCGCGCGGCGTCAGCAGCGGGTGGTCGGCGAAACCGGCCGGCGGCGCGTCGAAGAATGGCTTGCCCGCGACCGTCAACGCCCGGATCGCGGCGTTGCCATAGGCCTGGGAATAGAGTGCTGCCGACCGCCCCGTGGAGTGATATCCCGGCTGAGATTCCCGTTCGAGCAGGAGAACCTTGGCACCTTCCGAGAGGAAGAAGGCGGCAGACGCGCCCGCCATGCCGCCGCCGACGATGAGAAAGTCGGCATCCATCAGAGGTCTCCGTCCTCCTTCAGCATGCGGATCGCACCGCGGAACGCCTCGACGGTCCGTGCAAGTTCCGCCTCGCCGTGCGCGGCGGAGATAACGCCGCCGGGCCGTCCCTGGATGTCGACGCCGCCGACCATCAGCGCCAGGCGCAGCTTGCGCACCATGTCGGCGTCGAAATTCTTCAGTTCGTCGAATGAGAAGTCCGCGGGATCGAAGGAGCCAGGGACGATTTCGCGGCGCTTCGGGTTGGTGAAGACGTGGAAGCCGGAGAAGGTGCCGTAGGCAGCCCAACCCACCCGCTCGGCGGCGAACACGGCGTTGAGTCCGTCCCGCAATGCCGCACCATAGGCATTGGCGCGCGCGCAGGCGTCCGTTGTCTCGATCAGTTTCAGGGTCGCGATACCGGCGGCCGCGGATGCCGGGTTCGCATTGAACGTGCCCTGATGCTGCACCTTCTCTCGTCCGGCCGCCTTCGACACCGCGAAGTCGAGGAAGTCGAGAATGTCGTGCCGCCCGACCAGCGCGCCGCCGGGCAGGCCGCCGGCCAGAATCTTCGCGAGGGTCGTGAGATCCGGGGTGACGCCATATTCCTGCTGTGCGCCGCCCGGCGAGACCCGGAAGCCGGTGACCACCTCGTCGAAAATCAGGACGACGCCATGCCGGGTCGCCATCTCACGCACCGCATGCAGATAGTCCGGCGCCAGCGGCACCATGCCGAAGGAGGCTCCCGTCGGCTCGAAGATCATCGCGGCGGCATCGCCGGCCGCCATCGCCGCTTCGACCTGAGCCGTGTCGCCCGGATCGACCAGCACGACCCCCTCGGCCACCCCGGCCAGCACACCGACGGTGGCGGAGCCGTCGAAGTGATTGCTCATCCCCGACGTCATGTGGTCGTGCCAGCCGTGGAAATGCGTGCGCAGGCGGATCACCTTGCGTCGGCCGGTGAAGGCGCGGGCCAAGCGCAGCGCCATATGCGTCGCTTCGGTTCCCGACGAGGTGAAGCGCACGCGTTCGGCGGACGGCACCATGCGTCGCACGGCCTCGCCCCAGAGGACCTCGCCTTCGTGATTCGCACCGAAATGGGTACCCTTGTCGATGGTCGCATGGACGGCGGCCATCACCTCGGGGTGATTGTGGCCGAGCAGCAGGGCGCCGTGGCCGCCGAAATAGTCGACATACTCGTTGCCGTCGACGTCCCACTTCCGCGCCCCGGCGGCATGATCGACATAGATGCCGTAGGGCAGCTGATAACGCCCGTCATGCGTGATGCCGCTGGGGAAAAGCTCCTGCGCACGGGCCGCGAGTTCCGCGGAACGCGGCGTGCGCTCGCGATAGGCGGCGACGATCTTCGAGTTGGTCAGGCCACTGTCCGGCATGTCTGTGTATCCCTGCTGGCGGAGGCGCATTGGAACGCGCGGCGCAGCAAGGATCAAGCCGTAAGCCTAGAGCGGCGGGCACTTCGGCGGGCCGTCGGGGCTTTTGTGGTAGGAGAAGCAGGTGTTCGATCTTCAACGTCTTAGGATCCGGATCTTCGCGCTTCGCCCTCGCCCGCGATGACTTCTCTTCCGCAAAATAATCAACATACCCGCATCCGAATTGCGTATTACATGAACCATTTAAAATTCATCCACGTTATAAGCACCCAACGATTCCTCGGAACCCAATATACGCCCCCTTCTACACCCAGCACCCATCTCAGTCACTACTTTTCCTATACATATCCTTACATAATTCGCGAAAGATATCGCGCGCGCCTTGTCGCCAATTATTTCCCACAGCGCGCGCAGATCAGCGGTTCGTTCGACAGGTCAATTTCTGAAATCAATCCCGAACCATCTCTCAGCCGAAACGCACCCCATAACTGAATTGATTGCCGCTCAAACATGAGGTGGACTTCATAGCGCTCCATCTGGACCCGAATAAGCTCTTTGCCGACCAGTGGGTCATCGCCCTTCAGATCCATCATCGAACCCTTCCTGGCCCCGCCGTCGAATGAGCCTTTCACGATAGAAACACCGCCCGCGCGTCGGTTGCGCGCCGCCTAGGGGTCGCCGGATCGCCACGCCTTCCTCCCATTTCCATCGGTCCGCTATCGTCGTGTCCCGTTAACGATCCCATGTTATCCCGAACAAGAGCGGGCGCGGACGATCGACGTCCCGCCATGAGGAACGCGTTATGGACACAGCGGTCCGCGAGTTGGGTCTCGCGCCCATAAGCCTCCTGTCGGCGATTGCCGGCAGTGCCACTGGCGACGACCCGTCGACGCCCCAGACCCGGGCGCGCGTGCTCGAAGAGGTCAAGCAGACGTTGGCGGACGGACGCCGTCAGATCCGCGCCGCGTTTGAGGCGGGCGCTCCCGTCCATCACACGATGGCCGCCAATGCCGACCTAATCGACCAGCTGCTGCGCGATCTGCTCGATTATGCGATGACCTATGTCTTCCCGGCACCGAATCCGACGACGGGGGACCGCATTTGCGTCGCGGCGGTCGGCGGTTATGGCCGAGGCGAACTCGCGCCCTGGTCCGATATCGACCTGCTTTTCCTGCTGCCCTACAAGAAGACGCCCCGTAGCGAGCAGGTGGTCGAGTACGTCCTCTACATGCTCTGGGACACGGGCCTCAAGGTGGGGCACGCCACGCGCACTGTGGAGGAATGTCTCCGCCTCGCCCGCGACGATACGACGATCGCCACCAGCCTGCTGGAGTCGCGCTGGATCTGGGGCGAGCCTGTGCTCTACGAGGATCTGCGGCGGCGGTTCCTGTCGGAGTTGGTCCAGGGAACGGGCCCGGCATTCCTTGAGGCGAAGCTCGCCGAACGCGACCAGCGGCACCGCCGCCTCGGCGACTCACGTTACGTGCTGGAGCCCAACGTCAAGGATGGCAAGGGAGGACTGCGCGATCTGCACACCCTCTACTGGATTGCCAAGTACCTCTATCAGGTCGAGGATGTCGCGGACCTCGCCGGACGTTGCGTCCTGACCCGCGCGGAACTGCGACGCTTCGAGAAGGCGGAAGAGTTCCTTTCGACCGTGCGCTGTCATCTGCACTATCTCACCGACAGGCCGGAGGATCGGCTGACCTTCGACATGCAGATCGAGATCGGCGCGCGCATGGGCTACACGGACCGTGCCGGAACGCGCGGCGTCGAGCGGTTCATGAAGCACTATTATCTGACCGCCAAGGACGTGGGCGACCTGACGCGCATCTTCTGCGCCGCCCTCGAAGCCGAGCACAAGCGCAAGCCGCGGTTCGATCTTTCCCGGATCCTGCCGCGGGGGCGCAACATCGGTGCCTTCCAGGCGGAAGCCGGGCGCCTCAACATCCGCGATCCGGACGGTTTCAAGGCCGATCCGGTCAACCTGCTGCGGCTCTTCCATACGGCCCAGGCGCGGAACTACGACATCCATCCCCACGCGCTGCGGCTGGTCACGCGGAACCTGCGCCTAGTCGATGGAACGTTGCGGGAAAACGAGGAGGCGAACCGTCTCTTCGTGGAGATGCTGACCTCGTCGGACGATCCCGAGACGGCGCTGCGGCGGCTCAGCGAGGCGGGTGTGCTGGCCCGCTTCATCCCGGCGTTCGGGCGGGTCGTCGCGCAGATGCAGTACGACATGTACCACACCTACACGGTCGACGAGCACACGATCCGGGCGATCGGCATCCTCAACCGCATCGAGAAGGGCGAACTCCGCGACAGCGCCCCCGCCGCCAGCGACGTCGTCGGCAAGATCGTCTCGCGCCGTGCTCTCTACGTGGCGACCTTCCTGCACGACATCGCCAAAGGGCGCGGCGGCGACCACTCCGTGCTCGGTGCGAAGGTGGCGCAAGATCTCTGCCCGCGGCTCGGCCTCACGCCCGAGGAGACCGAGACGGTCGCCTGGCTGGTCCGCCACCACCTGCTGATGAGTAACACCGCCTTCAAGCGGGACTTGAACGATCCGCAGACGATTCGCGATTTCGTCGCCGCAGTCCGCTCGCCGGAACGGCTGAGGCTCCTGCTGGTTCTGACCGTCGCGGACATCCGTGCTGTCGGGCCCGACATCTGGAACAACTGGAAGGCGACGCTGCTGCGCAGCCTGTACTTCCGTGCCGAAGAGCAGCTGTCCGGCGGCGTCGACGCCGAACCCCGACAGGCGCGCGTGGTGCCGGTGCTCGCTGCGGTGCGCAAACTGCTTCCCGAATGGGACGACGCCACCTTCGAGCGCTACGCGGCCGAGGCTCCGCCCTATTACTGGTTGAGTGCCGATCCGGAGACCCTGGCGCGCCAGGCGCGTCTGGTCGAGAGCACCCAGAAGGCGACCCCTCCGCTGGTCGTCGAAGCGCGTGTCGCCAGCGACCGCGACGCGACCGAGATCAGCATCTGCACGCCCGACCATCCCGGTCTCTTCTCGCGCATCGCCGGGGCCATAGCCCTGACCGGCGGCAACATCGTCGACGCCCGGATCTTCACCCTGGGCAGCGGCCTCGCGGTCGATACCTTCTGGATCCAGTCGGACGACGGGCAGGCCTATGACCGGCCCGAGCGGCTGGAGCGGCTGGAGCACAGGATCCGCGACGCATTGGCCGGCAGGATCGATCTGCGCAAGGAACTGCGCAGACAGCCGTCCTGGCCTAGTCGGACGAGTGTGTTCACGGTGCAGCCGAGGGTGCTGATCGACAACCGCGCAAGCGCCACGCACACGCTTATCGAACTGAACGGCAGAGACCGCTCCGGCTTCCTCTACGACGTCACCCGCGCCCTGAGCGGCGCCGGCGCGCAGATCGCCACCGCCCGCATCGCCACCTTCGGCGAAACGGCGATCGACGTCTTCTATGTTAAGGACGTGTTCGGCCTGAAGATCGAGCACGAAGGAAAGCTGCGCCAGCTGCGCGAAGCCTTGCTTCAGGCGATGGCCGATCCGGCCGCTGCGAAGGAGAAGCAGGGGCCGATAAAGCCGACACGGCACCGCTCTTCGGTCAAACGCCGGATACGAGGTGCACCTCCCCCTGCGTCGCGGCGCAAGGGCCGCGCATGACCGGGCGTTCGATGATGGCAGGAAGACCTGCCTGCCTTCGCTTCTCCGACGCCTGAATCGGCGTGTCTCTCGTCCGTTCCATTTTCACCGTCGGCGGCTACACGCTCGCCAGCCGGGTCCTAGGCCTCGTCCGCGACCTCATCACTGCAGCGTTGCTCGGCGCTGGTCCCATGGCCGACGCCTTCTTCGTCGCGTTCCGGCTGCCGAACCTCTTCCGGCGGCTGTTCGCCGAGGGAGCCTTCTCCGCCGCCTTCGTACCGCTGTTCGCGCGGACGCTCGAAGCGGAGGGCACCGATGCCGCCAGGCGTTTTGCCGAACAGGCGCTGGCGGTACTGGTCACGATTCTCCTCGTCCTCACGGTGGTCGCCGAGCTGGCGATGCCATGGCTGGTCCTGACGCTGGCCCCGGGCTTCGCGGACGATCCGGGCAAGCTCGCCCAGGCCGTCGAGTTCTCGCGCATCACGTTCCCCTATCTGCTTTTCACGGCCGCGATGGCCCTGATGGCGGGCGTCCTGAACGGGCTCTACCGCTTCGGTGCGGCGGCGGCGGCGCCGATCGTGCTGAACATCTGCATGATCGCGGCGCTGCTCTTCCTCACCGATCTGACCGGCAGCCCCGGACATGCCCTTTCGTGGGGCGTCGCGGTAGCGGGGATCGGACAGTGCCTTCTCCTGGCCGTCGCCATGCGCAATGCCGGCATGTCGCTGCGGCCGACCCTGCCCCGGATCACGCCGCAGATCAAACGGCTGCTCGTCCTGATCGCCCCCGGAGCCCTCGGTGCCGGCGTGATGCAGGTGAACCTCCTGGTCGGCACCATGATCGCGTCGCTGCTGCCGACCGGCGCCGTGGCTTATCTCTACTATGCCGATCGCCTGTATCAGTTGCCGCTCGGGGTCATCGGCATCGCGATTGGAACCGCGCTGCTGCCCCGCCTCGCCCGCGAGCTTCGCGGCAGCGACCTCGATGCGGCGGGGCATACGACGAATCGCGCGATCGAGGTCGCCCTGCTGCTGACCCTGCCCGCAAGTGCGGCACTCCTCATCCTGGCGGGCCCGATCGTCAGCGTCCTGTTCGAGCGGGGCGCCTTCACGCTGGCCGACACCGCCGAGACGGCTTGGACCCTCGCCGCCTACGCCGTCGGGTTGCCCGCCTTCGTTCTCGTGAAGGTCCTCGCACCGGCGTTCTTCGCCCGCGAAGACACGCGCACCCCAGTCATCGTCGCGGCCTGGACCATGGCGGCGAACATCCTCCTCTCGATCATGCTCGTCTTTCCATTCGAGCATGTCGGTCTCGCGATGGCGACCTCCCTCGCATCGTGGATCAACGCCGGCTGGCTCGCAGTCGGACTGAACCGGCGCGGTTTTCTGACGGCCGACCGGCGCCTGCTCCGCGCGGTGCCGCGGCTCGCGGCCGCCTCGCTGGCGATGTCGGCGGCACTCGCGGCGGTCGCCTGGCCGATGACTTCGACAATGCATGGCGGCAGCGCGCTCGGCGCCGGCATCCTTGCCGCGGTATGTGCGGGCGGTGCCGGCTTCTTCTTCGCCGCTGCGCACGTGCTGGGCGCGGTGGATTTCCGGGAGCTTCGGGACCATCTCCGGCGACGTCGTCCATCCTGATTTCTGCGCCCCGGGCTTGCCGGAACCGGGCGGCGCGCTTGATTTGATGGGGCATGGCGGGGATAACACCGCACGAGCTGTGTACCCCCATCCGGAGCGCGTTATGAATCGCATCTTCTCGGGCGTCCAACCGACCGGGAACCTGCATCTGGGCAATTATCTCGGCGCGATCCGCAACTGGGTACAGCTGCAGAAGGACTATGACTGCATCTTCTGCATCGTCGATCTGCACGCGATCACGGTTCCGCAGAACCCCGAGGAACTCCGCCGATCGACGCGCGAAGTCACGGCGGCCTACATCGCTGCCGGGATCGATCCCGAACGCTGCGTGATCTTCAACCAGTCGGCGGTCGCCGGGCACAGCCAGCTCTCCTGGCTGCTCGGCTGCATCACGCCGATCGGCTGGCTGAACCGGATGACCCAGTTCAAGGAGAAGGCCGGCAAGCAGCGCGACAACGCTTCGCTCGGTCTCTTCGGCTACCCCGTGCTCATGGCGGCCGACATCCTGCTCTACAAGGCCACCCACGTTCCGGTCGGCGAGGACCAGAAACAGCATCTCGAACTGGCGCGCGACATCGCGGGCGCCTTCAACCGCATGTACGGCCAGGAGTATTTCCCCCTGCCCGAGCCACAGATCATGGGCACCGCGGCGCGCGTCATGAGCCTGCGCGACGGCACCGCGAAGATGAGCAAGTCGGATCCATCCGAATATTCGCGCATCAACATGACCGACGACGCCGACACCGTCGCGCTGAAGATCCGCCGTGCCAAGACGGACCCGGAGCCGCTGCCGAGCGACACGTCGGGTCTCGAAGGCCGCCCGGAGGCAGCCAACCTCGTCGGCATCTACGGCGCCCTGACCGGACGGGATCGCGCGGCGGTCCTGGCCGAGCATGGCGGCCGCGGCTTCGCCGAGTTCAAGCAGTCGCTCGCCGAGGTCGCCGTCGACACGCTCGGTCCGATCGGCAGCGAGATGAAGCGGCTGGTTGCCGATCCCGCCTATGTCGACGGCATTCTTCGACGCGGGGCCGAGGCCGCGAACGCCATTGCGGAGCGACACCTGCGCGAGGTGCACGATATGATCGGCCTACTCCGGCCCTGACGGCGGAGGCGGACCGAAGGCCGGGGGCGCATGCAGATCTATCTACCCATCGCGGAGATCTCGGAGAACGTGATCGTTCTCCTGGGCCTCGGCTGGGCGATCGGCTTCCTTTCCGGCCTGTTCGGGGTCGGCGGGGGATTCCTGCTCACGCCGATACTCATCTTCCTGGGGGTGCCGCCACCGGTGGCGGTGGCCAGTTCCGCCAACCAGCTGGTAGGCACGTCCATCGCCGGCGTCCTGGCGCACTGGCGACGCAAGACGATCGACTTCCGCATGGGAGGGGTACTACTTGCGGGGGGCATCGCCGGATCCGGCCTGGGCGTGGTGGTGTTCGACCTTCTGCGGCAGGCGGGCCAAGTCGATCTGGTGGTGCAGCTCTGCTACATCATCATGCTGGGCTCGATCGGCGCCATCATGTTCATCGAGAGCCTGAACGCCATCCTGAAGCGGCGGCGGCCGGGCGGGCGGCGGCGCAAGCTGCACACGCACATCTGGCTGCACGGCCTGCCGCTGAAGATGCGCTTTCCGCGCTCGCGCCTTTACATCAGCGTCTTCATGCCGCTCGGAGTAGGCTTCGTGGTCGGCCTGCTGGCGGCGATCATGGGTGTCGGCGGCGGCTTCATCATGGTGCCGGCCATGATCTACCTGATCGGAATGCCCACCTCCGTGGTGGCCGGAACCTCCCTCTTCCAGATCCTGTTCGTCACGGCGAACGTCACCTTCCTCCAGGCGATGGCCACGCAGACGGTCGACGTCCTGCTCGCCCTCATCCTGCTGGTCGGCTCGGTGCTCGGCGTGCAGATCGGCGCGCGGATGGGCGGTCGCCTTCCGGCCGAACAGTTCCGCTTCCTGCTGGCCGTCATGGTGCTCGCGGTGTGCGGGAAGATCTTCTACGACCTCGTCGCGCGGCCCGAGGACATCTACAGCATCGCCGCGAACCTGCCCGGCTGATCTGCCCGGCGGCGGGTGCAGTGGCGGGTTCCTTCACCACCACATCGCCCGCGCGTTCTTCAGCGCTTCGGGGCCGAGTGTGACGCAATAGGCGTTGGCCGCTCGTAGGGTCCGGCACGCGCTGACGGCCTGCTGTTGCGACAGGTTGGTGAGAAGTGCCGAATACCGCGTGATCCCTGCGGCGCGGCGTTCGATCAGGACGGGCTGGCCGCCGGTGATCGCCGGTTCAATCCGCTTCCTGGCGCTGGCAACCAGACCTTGCGCAGCAGCCTTGTCGGACAGGATGCCCAAGGTGAGGCCCCAGCCGCCGATGCCGGCGCGTGCGGCGGGGGCTGACCTGCCCGTCAACAGGATCTCCTCTTCCGCGGCGGGGCCGCATGCCGCGGGGGGTATGACCACCGGCGGTTCCGTCGCAGGCGCGGGGCCCGTCAGATCGGCGAGCGGCCCATCCGCGCGCCCGTCGACGAACGCGCGGTCGAGGAGATTGCGCATCGCGGCGAGCCGCGCGCCGCGGCTCGTCGCTCCGAGCACGACGCCGATCAGGCGCCGCCCGTCGCGCGTCGCCGTTCCCACAAGGTTGTAGCCCGAGGCACAGGTGAAGCCGGTCTTCATACCGTCAGCACCGGCGTAGGCGGTCAGCAATCCGTTGTAGCTGGGCAGCATCCGCCCACCGTGGGACATACCGAGCATGGCGAACCGGTCCGCCTGCTCGGGAAAGTGCTGCAGGAGGGCGCGCGCCAGGATTGCCATGTCCCGGGCGTCGGTGACATTGCCGGCGTGAGGAAGTCCGCTGGCATTGGCGAAGCTCGTCCGGCCCATCCCGAGATCACGTGCCCGGAACGTCATCAACGCGGCGAAGGTCGCCTCATCGCCGGCAATTGCCTCGGCGAGCACCACGGCAACGTCGTTCGCAGATCTCACGATCAGCGCACTGACGGCGTCGTCCACGGCAATCTCGGAGCCGGCGGCCAGTCCGAGTTTCGTCGGCGGCTGCGCGGCAGCGCGGCCGGAGACAGGCAAACTCTCCTCGCCGCCGAGATCGCCCGCATCGAGCGCCTCGAAAACGAGGTAAAGCGTCATCAGTTTGGTGAGCGACGCGGGACGCCAGGGGTCGAGCGGTCGCGCCGCATAAAGGACGTTGCCGGTCGCCGCATCCGCCACGACGGCCGGCAGGTCGGCTGCGGCCACTGGAGCGGCTCCGAGCAGGCAGGCTGCCAGCCCGGAGAGCCTTGCCAACCAACCGGGCGAGATCGCCCGGCACCCTGACCCGGCGCTACTCGACGAGCGCCGGTTCTTTTCCCTTGGTCGCCCGTGGCGGACGCGGGGCGGCGGATCCGTCGACATACTCGAACGTCAGCTTGTCCTCGTCGGCGGCGACCGCGACGCGCACCGTGCCGCCCTTCGTCAGCCGCCCGAAAAGCAGCTCTTCGGCCAGCGGCTTCTTGACGTGCTCCTGGATGATCCGGCCGAGCGGGCGCGCACCGTATGCGGGCGTGTAGCCCTTACGGGACAGCCACTGGCGCGCCTCGTCGGTGAGTTCGATCATGACGTTCCGGTCGGCGAGTTGAGCCTCCAGCTGCATGACGAACTTGTCGACGACCCGGTGCACGACCTCCTGCGGCAGGTGCCGGAACGGGATCACGGCGTCGAGTCGATTGCGGAACTCGGGCGTGAACAGGCGGTTGACCGCCTCCTCGTCCTCGCCGACACGCGCCTCTCGACCGAACCCGATCGCCGCTTTCGCCATGTCAGCCGCACCGGCGTTCGTCGTCATGATCAGGACGATGTTGCGGAAATCGACATTCTTGCCGTTGTGATCCGTCAGCTTCCCGTAGTCCATGATCTGCAGGAGGATGTTGAAAACGTCCGGGTGCGCCTTCTCGATCTCGTCCAACAGAAGGACGACGTGCGGGTTCTTGTCGACGGCATCGGTCAACAGGCCGCCTTGGTCGAAGCCGACATAGCCCGGCGGCGCACCGATCAGACGGGAGACCGAGTGCCGCTCCATGTATTCCGACATGTCGAAACGGACCAGTTCGACCCCCAGGCAATGCGCCAGCTGGCGTGCCGCCTCGGTCTTGCCGACGCCCGTCGGGCCGGAGAACAGGTAGCACCCAATCGGCTTCTCCGGCTCGCGGAGACCGGCACGCGACAGCTTGATGGCGCTCGCCAGCGCGGTGACCGCCTGATCCTGGCCGAACACGACGTTCAGCAGGTCACGCTCGAGGTTCTGCAGCACGGTCCGGTCGTCCCGCGACACGCTCTTCGGGGGAATGCGCGCGATCTTCGCCACGATCGCCTCGACATCGCGGACGTTGATCGTCTTCTTCCGCCGCGACGCCGGCAGCAGCAACTGCGCCGCACCGACCTCGTCGATCACGTCGATCGCCTTGTCCGGCAGCTTGCGGTCGCCGATGTAGCGTGCCGACAGCTCGACCGCCGTCCGAATCGCGTCGTTCGTGTACCGGACGTTGTGGTGCTTCTCGTAATAGGGCTTCAGGCCCATCAAGATCTTGGTCGCGTCCTCCATCGACGGCTCGTGCACGTCGATCTTCTGGAAGCGCCGAACGAGGGCCCGATCCTTCTCGAAATAGTTCCGGTATTCCTTGTAGGTCGTCGATCCGATGCAGCGCAGGTTGCCGCTGGCCAGGGCAGGCTTCAGCAGGTTCGACGCGTCCATTGATCCGCCGCTCGTCGCACCCGCGCCGATGACCGTGTGGATCTCGTCGATGAACAGAACGGCATCCTTGTGCGCGTCCAGTTCGTGCAGGACCGCCTTCAGCCGTTCCTCGAAGTCGCCGCGGTACCGCGTCCCCGCCAGCAGCGCGCCCATGTCGAGCGAGAAGATGGTGGCGCCCGAAAGGACGTCCGGCACCTCGCCCGCCACGATCTTGCGTGCCAGCCCTTCGGCGATCGCTGTCTTGCCGACGCCGGGGTCACCCACGTAGAGCGGGTTGTTCTTCGTACGGCGACACAGGATCTGGATCGTCCGCTCGACCTCCGCGTCGCGGCCGATCAACGGATCGATCATTCCCTTCTTCGCCTTCGCGTTCAGGTCGACGCAATACGCCTCGAGCGCGTCGTTACCCTTCTTCGCGGAGGGCTGACTCTCGCCGGAACCCGGCGCCTCATCGGGACCGCTGCCACGCACGCGACGCTCCTCCGACCGGCCCGGCACCTTGGCGATGCCGTGCGAGATATAGTTGACCGCATCCAGGCGGGTCATCTCCTGCTCTTGCAAGAAGAAGACCGCGTGGCTCTCACGTTCCGAGAACAGGGCTACGAGAACATTGGCGCCGGTAACTTCCTGCCGGCCCGACGACTGGACGTGGATGGCGGCCCGCTGAAGGACGCGCTGAAAGCCGGCGGTCGGCTTCGGATCCTCCCCGCGATTGACCGCAAGCGTCTCGAGTTCGGTGTCCAGGTATTCCACGAGCTCCGCGCGGAGCTTTTCGAGGTCGAGCCCGCAAGCGCGAAGGACCGCGACGCACTCCTGATCCTCGGTGAGCGCCAGCAGCAGATGCTCCAGCGTCGCATACTCGTGTCGCCGAGCCGACGCGAAAGCGAGGGCGCGATGCAGAGTCTGTTCGAGATTCCGAGACAGCATCCGGGGCTACTCTTTCTCAAGGGTCAGCTGTAGCGGATGTTCATGGCGCCGGGCGAAATCGACCACCTGCGCCACTTTCGTTTCCGCCACTTCGTAGGTATAGACGCCGCAGACGCCCAGACCGCGTCTGTGGACATGAAGCATGATGCGCGTCGCTTCCTCTCGATTCTTATGGAAGAAAGCTTCGAGAACATGAACGACGAACTCCATGGGAGTGTAGTCGTCGTTCAGCATCAACACCTTGTACATCGACGGCTTCTTGGTCTTCGGCTTCGCCTTGACGACGACACCTGTGGCCGGGCCATCGCCCTTCCGACCGCCATTCTGTCTGTCGTCGTCGCTCATCGCCTCGGCCACCGCACCGTTCGCCGCCCCGACATCGGACGTGATGTTACCACAGAGATAGTGGGCCTGTGCATGCCCGGAGAAAAGGGCGCCTCCGGCCCCAATCTGCGCCGCCACGCCGGCCGGGCCGTCAATCCCGGGAGACCGGCGCGTCCATGATGGTGAGTCCGTCATGACACACATTCAAGATTTACCTCTTTTCAACGGATAAGGGGCATTGCTTGCCACAGAACCTCATGATCTAAGCGCGAGATGTCCGATTGCGGACGTCTTCCGTGATCGGCGCAGCGCCAGAAGATGGACGACGGAGGGATCGTGACTGCCGACTCTGTGACGGAGACGCCGATCGGTCCGCGGCCCGCTCTGATCGGCCGCGCAATCTCCAGGTTCCGCACGGCAGCGGCGGCAATGACAGCCGCGGTCGGGCTCATGCTGATCACCGTCGGGGCGGCCGTGGCCGCACAATACGCATCCGTGGTTATGGACGCGGAAAGCGGCAGCATCATCGACAGCACGAACGCCGACGTGGTGACCTACCCCGCGTCGCTGACGAAGATGATGACCCTCTATCTCACGTTCGACGCGCTGGACGCCAAGTCGTTGAGGCCCGACCGCCTCCTGCCGGTGTCTTCGCGCGCCGCGGCACAGCCTCCATCCAAGCTCGGGTTGCGCCCGGGGAAAATGATCCGCGTCGTCGACGCGATCCGCGCGCTCACGACCAAGTCCGCTAACGATGTCGCGGTCGTTCTCGCCGAGGCCCTCGGGGGGACGGAATACTCCTTCGCGGCGATGATGACCGCGAAGGCTCGCGAACTGGGCATGAAGGACACCGTTTTCCGGAATGCCTCCGGGCTGCCGGACGATCTCCAGGTGACGACGGCGCTGGACATGGCGATCCTCTCGCGAGCGCTGATCTACGGCCATCGGAAGCACTACCACTACTTCTCGACCGGCAGCTTCGAGCACGGCGGCAAGGTGTACCAGTCGCACAACCGGCTGCTGCAATTCTATCCGGGTGCCGATGGCATCAAGACCGGCTACATCCGCGCCTCCGGTTTCAACCTGGCGGCATCGGCGGAACGCAACGGGCGTCGTCTGATCGCGGTCGTCCTGGGCGGCGAGAGCGCAGGATCACGCGACCGCCACACCGCGGACCTGCTGGACCGGGGATTCGACTGGGCGGTCGCCGGCGGCCCCGCGCCGTCTTCGCCGGCGGCGATCCCTGTCGCTTCGATCGCCACCGCGGCGCGTTCGTCGACAGCGGCCCTGTCGAGTGCCGCCGCGATACAACCGGCCCACTCCGACGACGGCGCGGGCGACCTCGAAACGGGCGGCGGGCGCTGGGCCATCCAGGTCGGTGTGTTCTCCGACCGGGGGAATGCGCAGCGGATCGCGAAGGAAGCGGCGAAGCTGTTGCCGCGCCTGCCCGGCGATGCAAAGCCGGGCGCCTTCTCGATGGTGGGCCAGGACGGCCGCACCCTCTATCGGGCTCGGGTCGTCGGCGTCACCCGCGACGCGGCGAAGGCGGCCTGCGCCGCCCTCGAACAACGCAAGCGCGACTGTCTGGCGGTCGAGAGTTAGAGCATCTAAAGCCCGCGGGATCGTCGTCCGGCCCACCACGCCTATCAGTACCGCTTCGCCCAATCCCGCAACAGCGCCTGCTCCAGGCCACGTGCGCGGCCGAGCCAGCGGCGGCTGCCCGGCGGCGGCACAGGCGACCGCACCGCCGGCGAGGCGTCCAGGGCAGCGCGCTCCGAAGGGTCGTTCACGAAGACGGCGAACACCAGACGCCGGCCCGACGCCGTGTCCAGATACCCTGCGAGGCCGCGGACATACGCCATCGTGCCGGTCTTAGCGTAGCTCGTGCCGATCTTCTTCGAACGGCTCACCGTGGTCAGGCGCGACTTCTTCTTCTTGGTCGCCTTCGTGCGGACCTGCACCTCTTCGACTACCTCGACCGACCGCGCCGGCATGAGGTCCACGAGGCTGACCCCGCCATAGGTGGCCTGAGCCCCTCTCCCCAGGATGGCGGCGATATGGTTCGGCGTCACGCGACCGGCCGACGTCAGTCCGGAGAAGTTCAGCGGCGCGTAGCTCACCCATCCGGCACCCGGCAGCAGGCCCGCATACCAGCGTCCGACTTCGGCGCTCGCCTGATCCAGCGGCAGGGGATGGCCCGCCATGGCCCGCGCGGTACTGAGGCCGATCAGCTCCGCCGTCAGGTTGTTGCTGTGCTTGAGCAGAAGGCGGAGGATCTCCGGGACCGGCCGGCTCTCGTTCACGTCCGCGAGGCGTGCGGTCGCGGGGGTGATGCCCGCCTCGGGCTCGGGCAAGGTCACGCCCACGCCTTGGGCGATGCTGCGGAATACGCGTGCGGTGGTGACGCCGGCCTCATGCACCGGCAGCCATGCATAGCCCTTGTCGGCGAGCGACGGGTCGAAGACCCAATCCGCCTCCTCGCTGTCGCTGCCGATCGACCCATTGCTCCGCATGAACGGTGCGCCACCCGGGAGGGTGGCATCGGCTGCCCCGTAGGCGAAGCTCTCCACGGGGATGACGAGGCCGTCCGAAATCGCGTTCGTCACCGCGCTGAAGCTGTCGTCCTTTTGGCGATGCCACTGCAACTCGACGCGATTGAAGTTCAGCGACAGCGCACTGATGCCGGGATTGTAAGAGGCCGCATCCGGCTGCAGCGCATCGATCCGATTGTAGGCCGGCAGTCCCGTTTCGTCATAGACGAGCCGGCCCGTGACCCGCCTGATCCCCGCCGAGAGCAGGGATTGCGCCAGATGCCGAAGCGCGCCGTTGTCGAGCAGCGGGTCGCCGCCGCCCTGGAGATAGACGTTCCCGCGCAGCGTTTCGCCTTCGACGGCTCCGTCGATCAGCAGGCGCGTCGCGAAGCGGTACTCGGCGCCGAGGATCTCCAACGCGGCCACGGCCGTGCCGACCTTCGTGACCGACGCGGGGATGAATGCCTCGTCGGGAAGATGTGCCGCGAGCGTCGCACCCGTCTTGAGGTCGCGCAGGACGTAGCCGACTTCCGCGTCCGCGAAGCCGAACCGGGCGACCTGACTTGCGGCAGTGTCTTCCGGGGGTGCCGCCCCCGAACCGGCCGCGAACGCCGGTGGTGCCGCGGAGAAGGACAGGATGGCGATCAGGCCGAGCGCGGAGGCCCAGCGACGGCTGAATCTGGACGACATGACGCGAAATTACCCGCAACCGCCGGGAAATCGAAGCGAATTGCATCGCTTCCCGTGCGGGGTGCTTTGCCGCAACGCCGTCATCGTGTATAGCCGCGCGCGATGACACTCATAACCGAACAGTCCGAACTCGAAGACTTCTGCGGGAAACTCGCCGGCGCAGATTTCGTCACGGTCGATACCGAGTTCATGCGCGAGAGCACGTACTGGCCGAAGCTCTGTCTGGTGCAGCTCGCCGGACCGGACAGCCATGCGGCCGTGGATCCTCTCGCGCCGGAGCTGGACCTCCAGCCCGTCTACGACCTGATGGCGAACCAGTCCGTCCTCAAGGTGTTCCACGCCGCGCGGCAGGACATCGAGATCTTCCTGCACCAGGGCAAAGTCATGCCCCGGCCGGTGTTCGACACGCAGATCGCAGCCATGGTGTGCGGCTATGGCGAATCGGTCGGCTACGAAACCTTGGTCGTCTCGCTGACGGGCCGCCGCGTCGATAAGATGTCGCGCTTCACCAACTGGGCCAACCGCCCGCTAACGCCACCACAGCTGGCCTACGCACTGGCGGACGTCACGCATCTGCGCGACGTCTACATCAAGCTGCGGGAACGGCTGGACCGGGAAGGCAGGACGGCTTGGGTCGAGGAGGAGGACGCCGTGCTCGTGGCCGACGGCACCTACGACCTCGACCCGCAGAACGCGTGGCGAAGGCTTCGGCCGCGCACCGACAATCCACGGTTCCTCGCGGTGCTTCAGGCGGTCGCAGCCTGGCGCGAGCGCGAGGCACAGCAGCGCAACAGCCCGCGCAACTGGGTGCTACGCGACGATACCCTTCTGGACATCGCGGCCCAGGCGCCGAAGACGCCCGAGGCGCTCGCACGCAGCCGCGGCCTGCCGAAGGGCTTCGCCGAGGGCCGGCACGGCAAGGCTCTTCTGGACGCCATCGCCGAAGGCGTTGCGGTGGCACCCGCCGACCGGCCGAAGCCGGCCGTCCGCGTGGACCTGCCGTCCAGTCTGACGCCGGTCGTCGAGCTGCTGAAGGTCCTCCTGAAGATGAGCTGCGACCAGCACGGGGTCGCGCCCAAGCTCGTGGCCAACACCGCCGATCTCGAAGCGATCGCCATGGACGACAATGCCGACGTGCCGGCACTGCACGGCTGGCGGCGCGAGGTCTTCGGCGAGACGGCGCTCGCGGTGAAGCATGGCCGCGTCGCCCTCGCGATCAAGGGGCGTGGGCTGGAGGTCGTTCCGGTGCCGGGTACGGACGGCGGCGGCGAGACGGCCTGACGCGATGTCGCGGGATCTGCTGCGTACCCTGGCGCGCGCCGCCTTCGTGGTCGCGGCCCTGGTGGTTGTGGTGGGCTCCCTGACACCCGCGGCGGAGATGCCGGAGATCGAGGTCTCCGACAAGATCCAGCATTTCGCCGCCTATGCCGGCCTGGCCTTTCTCGCGAAGATCGCATGGCGCCCGCCGGGCTTCCTCGGCTGGCCCCTGGCGAGCGTGGTGATCGCCGGTCCGGCGATCGAACTGCTACAGTCCCTCGTACCCGGCCGCTCGGCGAGCGTCGGCGATGCGGTGGCGGACGTGATCGGCGTCGGCATCGGCGTCATCTGTGCCGTCGCCGTCAGGCGGTTGCTTCCTGCATCGTCGCCCGCCTGAGCGGTCCGCCACAATCTTAGGTAGTAACCAGACCCGTGCGGGGAAGACCGAGCGCTTCGCCTAGTGCCTGCAGCCGCCGCCGGAGCGCCTCGCCGCCGAAACCCGGATCGTCGGGAACCAGGAGTACTAGGCTGTCGGCCCCCGTGACCAGCTTCGTTCGCAAGAGCAGTTCCGTCGCACCGACCGCGACCGCCATGGCGACGCGCAGCGCCAGCCCCGTAACCACCGCCGCGCGCAGTTCCTCTGGGCTCACCAGGGCCTTGGCGGTTCCGGCGAACGGCGCATCCGCATTGCCCTCGTAACGGGCGAGCAGCGCCAGCGCCAGGAAGGCGCGGCCGGGATGGTCGATGCCGACAACCGGCATGCGCAGCGCCTTGAAGAAGGCATGTTCGCCGCGATAGTCGGGGTGATCGAGACCGGCCGTGTCCGCCAGCCACGATGCCGCCAGACGAAGCCTCGGTGACACGACGTCCGGCCGCCCCTCGAACAGCGGCGCCATCCACCCGAACAGGACATCTCCGTCGGCGGTAAAACGGCCGCCATGCTGTGCCGGATCGGCACAGGCCAGCAGGAGTGGGTCCGATTCGCGTTCGCGCCCGGTGAGGCCGTCGAAGACCACCCCCTCGCGTACGCCGTACGCCGAGAAGACCACCGTTTTCGGTTCCACCCGCCGCAGCAGGCGCTCGAGCACCAGCGCGCCGTACGGCAGCGTCTCCAGCCGGCGCTTCGACGCTCCCTTCAGCCGCTGCAGCGACTTGCGGCCCAGCCGGGCGAGGATCCCGGCCAGATCGGCGGTTTGACGCGCATCCAGCGCATAGTTGTGAATGACGTGCAGCGGGTAGTTGACGTGGTTCATGTGAATGCGCGCGAAGGTGCGCCAGGTCCCGCCGACCGGATAGAGCGCACGGCCCCGCGCCTCGTCGATCCAGGGCACGGAATCGAGGTGACGGTCGATAGACTGGATCATCGCCTCCGGCTTGCCTTCGCGCATGAGGCGGAAGGGCCCGAGCGGCAGCGTCGTCTGACGTCCGGTCTCGCCAGCACCGACGACACCGGCACGCACGTCGACCAGTTCGAGACTGCCGCCTCCCAGATCCCCGACCAGGCCGTCGGCCTCGATGATGCCGGACACGACCCCCAGCGCCGACAGGCGCGCCTCCTCGTTGCCGCTGAGCAGCCGGACGGAAAAGCCGCAGCGTGCTTCGACTTCGGCGAGAAAGGCCGGCCCGTCGGATGCCTCGCGCGCGGCGGCCGTGGCGAAACCCTCGATGCGGTGCGCGCCCATCGCACGGGCGACGGCCGCGAAACGCGGCAGGTTCTCCAGCGCCTGAACAACCCCATCGGCGTTGAGCCGGCCCGTTTCATCAAAGCCGCGGCCGAGGCCGCACATGACCTTCTCGTTGAAGACCTGCTGCAGGACGCGCGCGGCCTTGTCGAAGATGACGAGACGGATCGAGTTCGACCCGATGTCGATGACGGCGATGCGCTCGCCCTTGCCGGGGGCTCGGCGTGTTCCCCTCATCCGCCCCCCGTCAGCTCTCGGTCAGGACGAGCCTCGGGGCAGGCCCCTCCCGTTCCAGGGCGCTGCCACGGCCGGAGAGGCTGGGATTGGTCATGAAATAATGGTGCGCGGAAAAGCCGTCCGGCCCCGCCTTCACCCGATCGTAGCTGCCGTCCGCGTTGAGTATCCAGCTCTGCGCCTCGTCCTTCAGGTTGGCGATCATGATCTGGTCGAGAACCTGACGATGGACGGTCGCATTCTCGATCGGGACCAGCGATTCCACCCGCCGATGCAGGTTGCGCGGCATCCAGTCCGCAGAGGAGAGATAGACTTTCGCGTCCGGCGAAGGCAAGCCGTGGCCCGCCCCGAAACACACGATCCGGGCGTGTTCGAGGAACCGCCCGACGATGCTCTTGACCCGGATATTGTCGGAAACACCTGGAATCCCCGGGCGAAGGCAGCAGATCCCGCGGATGATCAGTTCGACGTGAACGCCGGCTTGGCTGGCCCTATACAATGATTCGATAATCTCGACGTCCACCAGCGAGTTCAGCTTCGCCCAGATGGCGGCGGGCCGGCCGGCCTTCGCATGCTCGATCTCTTCGCCGATCAGCCGCAGCAGCGTCGACTTCAGCGTCAGCGGCGCGACGGCGATCCGCTCCAGCGTCTCCGGCTTCGCATACCCGGTCATGTAGTTGAAGATGCGCGCGGCATCCCGGCAGAGCGCCGGGTCGCAGGTGAAGAAGGACAGGTCGGTGTAAATCTTGGCGGTCACTGGATGATAGTTGCCGGTCCCGTAATGCGCGTAGGAGCGGATTCCGGTGGCCTCGCGCCGCACGACCAGCGACACCTTGGCGTGCGTCTTCAGGTCAAGGAAGCCATAGACGACCTGGACGCCGGCGCGCTCCAGGTCCCGCGCCCAGCGGATGTTGGCCTCCTCGTCGAACCGCGCCCGCAGTTCCACAAGCGCCGTCACGGACTTGCCCACCTCGGCCGCTTCCATGAGCGCCTTGACGATCGGCGAATCGTTGCTGGTGCGGTACAGCGTCTGCTTGATGGCGATGACGCTCGGATCCTGCGCCGCCTGCTGCAGGAAGCGTACGACGGCGTCGAAACTCTCATACGGGTGATGGACGACGAAATCCTTCGCCCGGATCGCCGCGAAGCAGTCGCCGCCGTGATCGCGGATGCGTTCCGGAAACCGCGCCTTGTAAGGTGGGAACAGCAGGTCGGCGCGCTCGCTGACGATGATCTGCGAAGTGTCGGCCAGCCCCACCAGCCCCTTCAGCACGAGCGTGTCGGCGTCGATCGCATCGAGTTCGCGCCCGACATAGCGGAACAGGCTCTCCGGCATCGAGCCGTTGACGGCCAGCCGCACCACATGGCCGCGCTTGCGCCGCTTCAGCGCGGTCTCGAAGGTGCGGACCAAGTCCTCCGCCTCTTCGTCGATCTCCATCTCGCTGTCGCGGATGACCCGGAAATAGCCCTTTCCCAGCACGTCGAAGCCTGGGAAGAACCGGTCCAGGAACATGCCGATCAGTTCTTCGAGCGCGATAAAGCGAATGGTGTTGCCGGGCAGGCGCACGAAGCGCTCGATGCGCAGCGGCAGCGGCAACAGCGCGTCCATCGTCTTGCCGTCTTCGGCACGGCGAAGCTGCAGTGCGAGGCAGAAGCCTCGGTTCGGAATGAACGGGAAGGGATGCGCCGGATCCACCGCCAGCGGCGTGAGAACCGGGAATATCTCCTCCATGAAGCGCGAGCGCAGCCACTCGCGCTCTTCGGAGGACAATTCCTCGGGATCGAGAACGGCGACGCCCGCGGCGCGCAGTTCGCGCGTCAGGTCCTTCCAGCAGTCCTGCTGGTCCTGCATCAGCCGGCTCGTCCGCTCCTTGATCGCAGCGAGCTGTTGCACCGGCGTCATGCCGTCGTCACTGGGCAGCGTGACACCCGCCTCGACCTGGGCACGCAGACCGGCGACGCGCACCATGTAGAACTCGTCGAGATTGCTCGCCGAGATCGACAGGAAGCGCAGCCGCTCGAACAGGGGCTGACGCGGATTCCGCGCTTCGCCCAAAACCCGTTCGTTGAAGGCGAGCCAGGAGAGTTCCCGGTTGATCAGCTTGTCGGACGGCCGGGCCTCGGCCGGCTTGGCCTTCGTCTTGGGCGCCGTAGTCACGGTTCCTCCGGCATGAAGCACGCTGTTCCCATGCTATACCATGGTGGATGTGACGACGAGACGAACCGGTCCATGCGAACCTTGCTTCTGATGAGACATGCCGAAGCGGCGCCTGCTTCGTCGGGCGGCGACCACGATCGAGTGCTGACGCCGGGCGGCTTGGTTCAGGCGACGGCGGCCGGACGGGCCCTGGCACGGCGCGGCATCGTCCCGGACGTCGCACTCGTCTCGACCGCCCGACGCACGCAGCAGACATTCGCCGCTCTGGCCGCGGAACTGCCGGAGGCGCCGGACATGCGGCCCGAACGCGACCTCTACAATGCCGATCCGGAAACGATTCTCGCCCTGCTTCGTGCAGAAGCATCGGACACGGCGACCGTCATGGTGATCGCACACAACCCGGGCATCGGTTCGCTCGCCATGGCACTGGCGAGGAGTCGCGGCCAGCCGGCCATCCGATCGTTCGCCACGGCGACTATCGCGATCTTCGAGTTTACATCCGAGGATTGGGCGCCCGGGACTGCCGGACTCCGCGACGTCGTCGTCACCCCCGTCGGCAAGACGCCCTGACCTTAGAGTCTGAGTGCAACTCCTGAATTCAGGCGCTCTGCACCGGGATCCGGTCGAAACCCCGCCCGTCGAGCCATCCGGCGAGGCGTGCCGCCGTATCGGGCGGCACGTGCAGGCCGAGCTTCGAGCGGCGCCATAGAATATCCTCGGCCGACACCGCCCACTCCGCCCGGCGCAGATAATCCACCTCGGCCTCATGGAGGCCGCCGCCGAGATCCATCCCCAGCCCACTCAAGTCGGTGGCGCCGCCCAGCAGCCTGGATGTACGGGTGCCGTAGGCGCGGAGGTAGCGGCGCGCCAGGGGGGCGGGCAGCCAGGCATGCTCCCGGGAGAAGTCGGCGAGATAGGCTTCGAAATCCGCCCCGGGCATGTCGCCGCCAGGCAGCGGCGCCGTACCCGTCCAGGCGTTCGCGGCGATGCCGCGCAGCGGCAGCAGCTTGTCGAGCGCATGCTCCGCCAGGCGGCGGTAGGTCGTGATCTTGCCGCCGAAGATCGACAGGAACGGTGCCTGACCCTCCCCGCCCTCGATATCGAAGACATAGTCGCGCGTTACCGCAGAGACGTTGCTGCTGCGGTCGTCGTAGAGCGGCCGGACCCCGGAATAGGTCCAGACGATATTCTCGCGGCCGACCGGCCGTGCGAAATGCGCATTGACGACCCCGAGCAGATAATCGGTCTCGTCGTCGGCGATCGCGACCGACGCCGGATCGCCCTCGAACGGCACGTCGGTCGTCCCGATCAGCGTGAAGTCGCGCTCATAGGGGATCACGAAGACGATGCGCCGGTCGGCGTTCTGCAGGATGTAAGCCTGCGGGCCGTCATAGAGGCGCGGCACGACGATATGGCTGCCCTTGACCATGCGCAGGCCGACGGCGCGGTTCGAGCCGGCAACCTTGCCCAGGACCTCGGTAACCCATGGCCCCGCGGCGTTGACCAGCGCGTGGCCACGTACGGTTCGCGGAACCGCCCCGGCCAGATCGACCTCCCATAGCCCGTCCACCCGACGCGCCGCGGTGGCCGCCGTCCGCGTCAGTACCACCGCGCCACGCTCCTCGGCATCGCGGGCATTGAGGACGACGAGGCGCGAATCCTCGACCCAGCAGTCCGAATACTCGAAGCCCCGACAGAATTCCGGCCGCAGCGGCCGACCCTGCGGCGCCGTACGGAGGTCCAGGCCTCTGCTACCGGGAAGCCGCTTCAGCCCACCGAGGTGATCGTAGAGGAACAGGCCGGTGCGGATCATCCAGGCCGGTCGCAGATGCGCCGCGTGCGGCAGCACGAAGCGCATCGGCCAGACGATGTGCGGCGCGAGCCGCAGCAGCACCTCACGTTCCTGAAGCGCCTCGCGCACCAGGCGGAACTCGTAATATTCGAGATAGCGCAAGCCGCCGTGAATGAGCTTCGAACTCGCCGAGGATGTGGCGCCGCCCAGGTCGCCCTTCTCGCAGAGCAGGACCTTCAGGCCGCGCCCGGCCGCATCGCGTGCGATGCCGGCACCGTTGATGCCCCCGCCGATGACCAGCAGGTCGTAGAGTTCGTCCGTCACCGCCGCTCCCGGATCCACATGCGGGTGCCCCACGCCAAGCATGATGAGATAGTCTCGCCCGTCGGCGGAAAAAACGGAAACCACAGATGGCCGGACCACTTCTTCTCGCGATCGACCAGGGTACGACCAGCACGCGGTCGATCGTCTTCGACGCGGACGGACACGCTCTCGCAACGGCCCAGGAAGAACTGACGCAGCACTACCCCCACCCGGGCTGGGTCGAACACGATCCGGAGGAGATCTGGCGGACTGTGGAACGCACCGCCCGTGCCGCGGCCGAAAAGGCTGGCGCCGACAGAATCGTCGCCATCGGCCTGACCAACCAGCGCGAGACCGCCGTGGTCTGGGACCGCGATACGGGCGAGGCCGTCCACCCCGCCATCGTCTGGCAGGACCGCCGCGGCGCCGACCGCTGCCGCGAACTGGTGGCGGAGGGAATCGAGCCTCTGGTGCAGGCCAGGACCGGCCTCGTCCTAGATTCCTATTTCTCAGCGACCAAGGTCGAATGGATCCTGCGCAACGTTCCCGGCGCGGCCGAACGCGCCGGCCGCGGCGACCTCGCGTTCGGAACCGTCGACAGCTTCCTCCTCTGGCGCCTGACCGGCGGGCGGCACGTCACCGACGAAACCAACGCCGCCCGCACCCTGCTCTACGATATCGAGGTGCACGGTTGGGACGAGGACCTGCTGCGCATTTTCGGCATCCCCCGTGCCATGCTTCCTGAAGTGCTCGACAGTGCCGCTGACTTCGGCAGCACAGCCACTGCGCTGCTCGGCCGTCCGCTGCCGATCTGCGGGGTCGCGGGCGATCAGCAGGCGGCCACCGTCGGGCAGGCCTGTTTCACCCCGGGCAGCATCAAGAGCACCTATGGCACCGGCTGCTTCCTCGTCCTCAACACGGGCGACAAGCTGATCCGGTCCAGCCATCGCCTGCTGACGACACCCGCGTACCGGCTGGGCGGGCGCACGACCTACGCGCTCGAAGGCAGCATCTTCAACGCCGGCACGACCGTGAAATGGCTGCGTGACGAGTTGCGCCTGATCCGCGATGCCGCCGAGACGGAGGCGATGGCCGCCAGCGTGGCCGATACCGGCGGCGTCTATGTCGTCCCGGCGTTCACCGGGCTCGGCGCGCCCCACTGGGACGCCGACGCTCGCGGCGCGATCCTGGGGCTGACCCGCGATGCGGGCGCCGCCGCGATCGCGCGCGCCAGCCTGGAGGCGGTGGCCTACCAGACCCGCGACCTGATCGACGCAATGGTCGCCGACGGCGTCTCACATCCGGCCTTGATCCGCGTCGACGGCGGCATGGCGGGCAACGGATGGCTGCTGCAGTTCCTGGCCGACATGCTGGAGGCGCGGGTCGAGCGCCCGATGGTAACCGAGACGACCGCCCTCGGTGCCGCCTGCCTCGCTGGACTGCATGCCGGCGTCTACGGCTCTCTGGACGACATCGCGTCGCGCTGGCGCCGCGACCGGGGCTTCGAGCCCGCTATGTCCGCGATTCGGCGCGACGGGCATCTCGCCGGCTGGCACGCGGCGGTCGGCCGGGTCCGGAGCCGCTGACGCCGCCGGACCGGCGCGACCGGACGCTAGAAGTTGCCGGGGTAGGCTCCGCCGTCGAGCAGGATATTCTGCCCGGTCATGAAGCCGGCATGCACGCTGCAGATGAAGGCGCAGGTCTTGCCGAACTCCTCGGTCGTGCCGAAGCGCTTCGCCGGGTTCGCCAACCGCCGCTGCTCGTAGAGTTCGTCGTAGCTCTTGCCGGTCTGCTTGGACGCGAACTCGAAATTGCCGCGCAGGCGGTCCGTCTCGAACGGGCCGGGCAGGATGCCGTTCATCGTCACGTTCCGGTCGACGAACTCACGGCAGATGGTCGCCGTGAAACCGGTGAGCGCCAGCCGGGCCGCTGTCGACAGCCCCAGGCCGGCATAGGGGATCTTCACCGTGCCGGAGGTGATGTTGACGATGCGGCCGAACTTTCGCTCCGCCATGCCGTCGACGACGGCCGTGATCACCTCGACATGGGACAGCAACTGCGCCTCGAGCGCCGCGAGCCAGCGCTCGCGCGTGTCGGTCCGGAAGTTGCCGGGCGGTGGGCCGCCCGCGTTCGTCACCAGGATGTCCGGATTCGGACAGGCGGCGAGGATCGCCTTGCGGCCCTCGGGGGTGGTGACGTCGGCCACGACCGGGGTAACGGTGACGCCCGTCGCCTTGGCGATCTCCTCGGCGGTCGCCATCAGTTCGCTCTCGGTGCGCGCATTGATGACGAGGTCGACGCCCTCCTCGGCCAACGCCAGGGCGCAGCCCTTGCCCAACCCCTTGCTGGCCGCCTCGACGATCGCCTTCTTGCCCTTCAGTCCGAGATCCATCCTGCTCTCCTAGTCTTCGTCCGTGATGCCAGCCTGCATGTTCAGCACGGCGCGCGCCAGGGCCACGGTTACCGGCCGCTGCCCCGCCAGCGATGCCGCGTCGAGTGCTTCCACGGCCCTCTGCGCCGCCGCGAAGGAGCGCTCGATGCGGGCGATCAGATAGTCGAACACGTCCTGGCCGACGCGCACCTGCCTGTCGTCGAACAGCTTCGCGATGATCGCGGCCATCAGCAGGTCGTCGGGCGGCAGCACGGCCACCGACGCGGCGGCAAGCAGCCGCGACCGCAGGTCCGGCAGCGCGATGTTCCAGCGCGCCACCGGCTGCTCGGCCGTCAGCAGCAGGCTCCCGCCCCGCTCGCGCATGATGTTGTAGAGATGCAGCAGCGCCAGTTCGTGCACGCCCAGGTCGGGCCGCTCGATGACGCAATGGATGCGGCCTCCGAGCATCTGAACCGGGTCGGCGCGGCCGAGCGCCGTCGCCGGAACCAGTGCCGCCGACGACCGCGCCTGCCAGACCTGCGCCAGGTGGGTCTTGCCGCAGCCCGGCGGTCCGGTCAGGACCAGCGCCGGCCCCGGCCAGTTCGGCCAGCGGTCGATCCACGCCACGGCCGCGGCGTTGCTGTCGGCGACCAGGAAGTCCTCGGCCGACATCGCGATACGATGCCCGAGGTGAAGTGTCAGTTGCGGGCTCATTCTCCGTCTTCCCGCGCTGCGCGGAGCGGCATCGGATCGGTCGGATCGGCGCCGGGCGTGTCGCCGTAGAGCGGGCTGTGCAGATAACGGTCGATCGCGAAGCGCACCATGACCCCGATCACCGCCGCGACCGGCAGGGCGATCAGCATGCCCAGGAAGCCGAGGAGCGACGCGCCGGCGAACAGCGCGAAGATTACCCAGACCGGGTGAAGCCCGACACGGTCGCCGACTAGGATCGGGGTCAGGACATTCCCCTCGACCGCCTGCCCCGCGACGAAGATCGCGCCGACGATTCCGATGTGGAGCCACGAATCGAACTGGATCAGCGCCAGCCCCAGGCTGGCGACGAGCCCGAAGAGGCTTCCCACATACGGAATGAACGAGATCAGGCCCGAAATGAGCCCCACGGTGAAGCCGAAGTCCAGCCCCGCCAGCGTCAGGCCGATGGCGTAGAACAGGCCGAGCAGAATGCACACGGTCGCCTGCCCGCGCAGGAACCCGGCGAGAGTGTTGTCGACCCTGCGAGCCTGCTCCCGGACGGTGTCCGCATGCTGGCGCGGCAGCAGCCGGTCGATCGCGCCGACGAACGTGTCCCAGTCGCGCAGCATGTAGAAAGCCACGACAGGGGTGACGAACAGCAGCGCCATCAGGTTGAAGAAGGCCAGGCTGCCGCCGACGAGACTCTGGAGCATCCCGGCGAGCCAGCCGAGGGCCGTGCCGGCATAGGCCGTGACGCCCTCGCGCAGCTTCGCCATGTCGTCTGGCGAGAGGCTCGCCTCGACCATATGGGCGAGATTGGCAACCCCCTGCTGAATGCGGGCCGCGTAGTCTGGCAGCTTGGCGACCAGTTCCGCGACCTGGGCCTGCAGCAGCGGCAGCAGCAGCAGCAGCATTCCCACCATGACCAGCAGGAAGGCGATCAGGAGGGTGATCGCGGCAACCGCCCTCGGAACCCCCCACTTCTCCAGCCTGTCGGCCAGCGGATCGAGGAAGTAGCCGAGCGCCAGTCCCGCGACGAACGGCAGCAGGATGCTCTGGAAGACGACCAGAAAGATGATGAGCGCCGCAGCCACGCCGAGCCAGATCTTCACCTGGGTACCGGCGCTGATGTCGCGCTTCATCACTGCTCGTCCTCGATGGCAGTGGCACCGCGTGTCCAGCGCCACAGATAGGCGGCACCCGAGGCGAACGTCGTGGCCGCCACGATCCAGCACATCACCAACGTGACCTCGCGGTCGGGTATGCCGTGGCCGACCATGGCGAGCAGCTGCGCCGCCAGCAGGATCTGCATGAGGGTGTTCAGCTTGCTGATCCACAGGGGCGCGACATGCGGCCGGCTGTCGGACAGCGCATAGGTCAGGAGCACGCCGCCCACGATCAGCATGTCGCGCGACACTACCAAAATGACGAGCCAGGACGGTAGGTAGCCTTGGAAACCCAGCGCCAGGTAGACGCTGACCAGCATGACCTTGTCCGCGATCGGGTCGAGAAAGACGCCGAGCGTGGAGCGCAGGTCGAAACGCTTGGCGATCCAGCCGTCGATCGCATCGGACACGCCGGCCAGCACGAAGAGCCAGAATGCCCACGCCATGTAGCCGGAGACGATGAGCCAGACCAGGAGCGGTACGCTCAGCAGCCTGCTCAGGCTGATCAGATTGGGGAGGTTCAACGACCGGGCGGAAGCCGGGGCGATTGATTCACTGGCAGACTCGCCGCCGCCCCGCTCGGGCTGACGAGCCAGCCTTCCGCCGCAGTCGACACGGCGAAGCCGGCATCGCTGATGGCCGTGCGCAGCAGGTCCGTGTCGCCGGCATAGTGGACGCGAAGCACGGCCTGGCTGCGCGACAGCGACACCAGCTGGTCGCGCGTCACCATGGGCAGTCCGCCGATGGTGGAGCGCACCCTGGAGAGATCGGCCGGTCCCGCGAGCGCCGCGGTCACGAGGATGTCCCGCTCCGGGCCGGAGGGCCGGAAGGGCTTATCGCCCGGCGAGCTCGCCGCCGGCGCCGTGCCCGGCCGCCATTCCTCGCCGATCTTGGCGACCGTGGCCGCCACCGCCTTCTTCGCGAGATCGTCGACGAAGTCGTTCGGGTCACCCGGTACCCGCACGCTCAGCCGTCGTCCGTCGAGCTGCGGCCCGTAGCCGGCTGCAGTCACGTCGAACGAGGGCTGACCCGCGGCAAAATCGACCTGATATCGTCCGAGGACGACGATCAGATTCTCTGCCCCACGGTCGCGGGCGATCCGCATCAGCGCCGTCCGGTCGCCGGCGAGCGCCTGGTCCGCCGTCAGGTTCCGGTCGTCCCCGCTGCCCGGCGGGAGAGACGCCTGACCGGTCAGGATGTTGGGCTCGGACCGACTCCAGGCTTGATACCAAGGATTCGACGTCTCCCACAGGATGCGCGAGCCGGACCATTCATAGACGGGGAGGACAAGGATGCGCGTCCCCACGGGCATCGACTCTCCCGACGTCCCGCCAGGACCGCTCGACTGGGCACCATAGCCGCCGGCGTCGACATAGGCCGGATCGGACTGGCGCCCCAGGGCCGCGTTCACGCGGCGCGGATCGAACTGCACGGTCACCTGAGCGGCATAGCGGACCGAGGTGACGCGTTCGTTGGCGATCTCGATCGACTGCGACAGGTCGGCGGGGTTGATGCCGCGCGGACGCGTGGCCCCCATCCGCTCGACCAACAGGTCGAACGCCTTGCTGTACGCCTCGTCGAGCGCCTTCTCGCGTGCCTCGACCGCATTGGCCGCCGTCACCTCGACCGGGACACGCTCGACGAGATACGGATCCTCCGCGGAGGCGGTGTTCGTGGCCAGGATGCACATGGCGATCAGGGCGATGGCGCCCCGGATAGCCTGCGCGAGGCCGCCTCTGCGGCCTGCCTCGGTCATTGCAATGCGCCTCGGATTCGGTATGTTCCGCCGGCCGTCGCCGGAAACTGCACTCTACATACGATAGTCGGTCGGGGGAGGAAAGCATCACACTCCGGACCTACAGAGCAGCGGGCGTCGACATCGACGCGGGCAACGCCCTGGTCGAGCGCATCAAGCCGCTCGCCGCCGCCACCGCCCGCCCCGGCGCCAACGCCGCCCTGGGCGGCTTCGGCGCTTTTTTCGACCTCAAGGCCGCCGGCTTCAAAGACCCCGTACTGGTGTCCACCACCGACGGCGTCGGCACGAAACTGCGCCTCGCCTTCGCTACCGGCAAACACGACACGGTCGGCATCGACCTCGTGGCGATGTGCGTCAACGACCTGGTGGTCCAAGGGGCGGAGCCGCTGCTCTTCCTCGACTATTTCGCCTGCGGCAAGCTGGACGTGGACGTGGCCGCCGACGTGGTGAAGGGCATAGCGGAAGGCTGCCGCATTGCCGGATGCGCCCTGGTCGGCGGCGAGACCGCCGAAATGCCGGGGATGTACACCGACGGCGAATACGACTTGGCCGGTTTTGCCGTCGGCGCCGTGGAGCGCGAGCGCGCGCTGACGGGCACCGCGGCACAAGCCGGCGACGTCATTCTGGGATTGGCTTCCAGCGGCGTCCATTCGAACGGCTTCTCCCTGGTGCGTCGGGTGGTTTCCGATCTGGGGCTGGACTATTCGGCCCCGGCTCCCTTCGCCAACGACCGCTCCCTCGGCGAGGTCCTTCTGACGCCGACGAAAATCTACGTCGCCGCGGCTCGCGCCGCATTCGCGGCCGGTGGCGTGCGCGCCTTCGCGCATATCACCGGCGGCGGGCTCGTCGAGAATCTGCCGCGTGTCCTGCCCAAGGGCCTTGTCGGCGAACTCGATGCCGGCAGTTGGGATCTCCCGCCGGTGTTCCGTTGGCTGATGCAGTCGGGCGAGGTGGCGCCGGAGGAGATGGCGCGCGCCTTCAACTGCGGGCTCGGCATGCTCGCCGTCGTGGCACCAGATCGGGTCGACGACGTCATCGCCGCCTTCGCGCAGGCCGGCGAAACGGCGCACCGCGTCGGCCGTGTCGGCGCGGGTCCCGGCGACGCCGCACCGGTCGTCCGGATCGAGGGGCTGGACCGTTGGCGCGACGGCTGAAGCTCGGCGTTCTGATCTCGGGGCGCGGCTCCAACCTGCAGGCATTGATCGACGCCGCTGCGGCGGGTGACTGGCCGGCGGAGATCGCGCTGGTCGTCTCGAACAAAGCCGACGCCGCCGGTCTCGCGCGTGCCGAGGCGGCGGGCATCCCGACCTGCGTCCTCAGTCACCGCGGCCACCCCGACCGCGCGTCGTTCGACGCGACGATGACGGCGGCGCTCGTCGCGGCCGGCGTCGATCTGGTCTGCCTCGCCGGCTTCATGCGCCTGCTGAGCCCCGAGTTCGTCGAGGCTTGGCACGACCGCCTCATCAACATCCACCCCTCGCTGCTGCCCTCCTTCAGGGGCCTGCATGCACATGAACAGGCGTTGGAAGCGGGCGTGCGCTTCACCGGCTGCACGGTACACTTCGTCCGTGCCGAGATGGACGATGGCCCGATCATCGTGCAGGCGGCGGTCCCGGTGCTTCAGGACGACACGGCCGAGACGCTCGCCGCGCGCGTGCTCCAGGCTGAGCACCGCTGTTATCCGCAGGCGGTTCGCTGGATCGCCGAGGGGCGCGTAAGGATCAGCGGCTCCAGGGCTCTGGTGGCCGATGCGCCGGCCAATGAGGACTTTCTGGTCAGCCCGGGCTGACGGAGCCGCCGGTTACGGCAGGATCTCGATGGGCGTCCCCATGTCGACGAAGGCCCAGATCTCGTCCATCTCGCGGTTGGTCACCGCGATACAGCCGTTCGTCCAGTCCCATAGCCGGTGATCCGGCCCCAGGTCACGAATTTCCGGCGCGAGCCCGTGGATCATGATCAGTCCGCCCGGATCGACGCCGCGCACACGCGCCGAGGCGCGGTCGTCCGCGTTCGGGTAGGAGACGTGGATCGACTTGTAGAAGCGGCTGCCCGGGTTGCGGCGGTCGAGGACATACTGCCCCTCCGGCGTCCTGTTGTCGCCCTGACGCTCCTTGTGGCCGGTCGGCTGCGCGCCGAGAGCCACCTTGTAAGTCCGGAACGGCTCGCCGTCGTGGATGAGATGCAACTCGCGCTTCGACTTGACCACGAGCACGCTCTCCGCCTTGCGCGGCGTCGCCTTCGGCGGCGACGGCGGCACGAGCACCGGCGCGGCCACGGGAGCGGGCGGCGGCGATAGGGGCGCCGGCCCGGGGTCGATGGCCGGCGCGCACCCCGCGGCGATCAGGACGAGGCCGAGAAGGAGCGTCCTGATCACGCGCGGCCCGAACTACTTGCGGAGCGAACGCGAGAACATGCGGTTGGCGCGCTCGTTGGCCTCGTCCGCCCGCGCCGCGGCCTGGGCGGCCGCCTGGGCCGACTGCTCCGCGGATTGCGCGGCACGCTGTGCGATGGCCCGCGCCTCGGACGCCTCACGCCGTGCGGCGGCGGCTTCGGCCTGGGCCGACTGCGCGGCGGCGCGGGTGTCGGACACCATCTTCTTGTCCTCGTCCCCCAGGCCGGCACAACCGGCGAGGAGTGCGATCGCGGCCATTGGCCCCATGACTCGCGTAACAATTCGGCGATTGGCGATCATCAGATTCGATCCGTCCTTCAAGTTGTGTCGCTCCGCGCGACGACTTCGGCGCGCCGGAGTGTGCCGATGGCCCGTGACCGGCGCAAGGCTCTTGCCGGGTCGCCCCAACGACGTCCGACGGACCTACAGTCGCTTCAGATCGAGCGATCGGTCCGGCCCGATCCAGACCTGCCCCAAACGCCTGTCGAGTTCCGCAGTTCCCGCCGCCTGTCCCTGCTGCCGCAAGGCTTCGCGGAGGCCGTAGAGCACCCAGCTGTTGTTCGGGGACTGCACCAGCGCCCCACGAAACGCCGCTTCCGCCGCCTTCGCGTCGCCGGACTCCAGCAGAACCGCGCCGAGCGACTGGCGGACCGGGTAGTACCAGAAGGGCGGCTCCATGTAGGCGATGCCGTCCTGGAGGGCGACCGCCTGGGCGAGCGCATCTCGGGCCGTGGCCAAGTCCCCCTGCGCGCGGGCCGCTCGTGCGGTCACGACCAGGCGCGCAATCCCAAGGACCGCGCCTGTCGGAAGCCCGCCGGCCTCGAGTTCCGCCAGAGGACCCTTGTGGCGGCTCTCGATCGCTGCGATCGCGTCAGCCTGTCGCAGGGCGCCGGCCACGTCTCCTGACGACGACAGCGCGATCCCCTGCGCATAGTACCAAGCCGCCTGGACGAACGGAAACCCGTCGCCGGGATCGGGCACCGCCATGATCACCTCTGGCGGACTATATTGCGCATGCGCGAAGTACGGCGCCTGCTTGACTGCCTGCATCCACGGCACCGCCCGCACGATCGCATCGTCGAGCGTGCCTGCGAGCTTTTCCGCCGCGGCCACCGCGGTGGCGCCGTCGCCGCCCATCTGCGCGGACGTCATGAGGAAATGAATGTTGTGCGGGTAGTAGGCGCCCGGATAGAGGCCTTGCGGCGACGATCCGGCGATGTAGGCCTCATCCGCCGCGACCGCCTTGCGGTTCGCATCGAGAGAGTCCGCAAACCTGCCGATCCGATAGTAGATGTGCGACGGCATGTGGACCAGGTGTCCCGCAGCCGGCACCAGCGTACGCAGGGCGTCGGCGAAACGCTCCGCCCGCTCCGGCCGATCTGACGCCTCCACCAGATGGATGTAGAAGTGAATGGCCGCCGGATGCCGCGGATTGTCGCGAAGCACCCGCTCGACGCTCGCCACCGCGTCCGCGATCCGGCCCTTCGCCGCAACCCCATCCTTCTCCCAGTAGTCCCAGGGCTGGAGATCCATCAACGCTTCGGCGTAGAGGACGGCGATCTCGGCATCCGCCGGGAAGCGGGCCGCCGCCGCCGCCAGGGCGTCGGCATAAGCGCGATCCAGCGGGCGCCGATCGGCGGCGGCGGGCGCATAACGCTTCGCCATCGCGGCGATCAGTGCCTGCTCGTGCGGTGTGGCCTTGTCCGCCAGCGCGAGCGCACGCTGCGCAGCGGCGTAGGCGGGCCCGATCGCCTCCGGTGCCATGGGTGCATTGATGTTGGGGCCGAGCACGTACGCCTCGCCCCAGAAGCACATCGCGCACGCCGGATCCAGTTTCTGGGCGTGCCTGAAGGCCCGTGCGGCCTCCGCGTGGTTGAACCCGTAAGCAAGGTTCAGGCCCTGGTCGAAGAAGCGCTGGGCCTCTTCGCTCGACGTAGTGACGGGGTAGCCGTGATCGCCGAGGCCGTCCATGAGCGACGGGGGCGACAGGTCCGGTCGCAGGAACCAGAGCCGCTCGGCCGCGCGGGCGGGTTCGACCGCGAAAGGCTTCGTCTCGGTCGGCGCAGCAGCCAGACAGATCGCTTTCGCCCCCAATGGCGGCGGCGGAACCGCGAAGGATGCAGGATCTCCCGCCGTGTTCCACGACGCGCTTGTCCCGGAAAGCGCAATCGTGCACAGGGCAACGGCAGTACCGATTGTTGCAGGACGCATGGTGGAACCTCCGCTTCATATTGACGGACGGATCGACACTCTCATGCCCGAAGGCATGCGCCTGCAGTCAGGGTCACACCCGATGCGTGATTCCGCAAGAGAATCCTGGCGCGTTGGATCGGCGAAGGACCGTCCTCTCTCGTCCCCGGCCAGTGGACGATCATTGTCGGGCCCCTGCATGGACGCCTTCCACGGGCACGACTAAGCTTTGTCTGCAATCGAGCTGTCCGAGGAGTCGACGGCATGAGCGGGAGGTCACGGACGATCTGCTCCAGCAGATCAACGACGCGTTCAACAGCCGCGACGTCGACAGGATCATGAGTTTCTTCATCGGCGACTGCACCTTCCGCACGGCGCGCGGCCCGGAGCGCGACGAGCGGCGGGTAGATGGCAAGGGCGACGCCGGCGAGGTGCTCAACCACCGCGGCTACGACCGCTACGAGTTCCGCAAGATCCCGACCAAGGACACCTACTGGAAGCGGATCACGAGCTGACCTGCCCCACGGCGCAAAATCGCGCCGCGCACTACAATGAAGACTTTCGACAAGGAAACCCCGAATGCCCCTGACCATGCCCGCCATCAGCCTCGCCGCCGTCCCCGGACGCCGCAAGGCCACCCTGGAAACGGCCGGCGAGATGGAGCGCCGCGGCTTCGCCGGCATCTACTGCCCGAGCGGCTTCGGCGGCATGGCGCTGACCGAGGCGCTCGCCTTCGCGACGAAGACGATCCCTTTCGGTACGGCCATCGCGCCGATCTATACCCGGCCGCCCGAAGACTACGCCCAGACGGTGGCCTTCACCCACGAAGTCTCCGACGGACGCTTCCGCTTCGGCATCGGCATCAGCCATGCACCGAGCCTGGCGCGCATGGGCCTGCAGGCCGGCAAGCCGCTCGCCGACACGCGCGCCTTCGTCGAGCGGCTGCGCAAGGTGGAGCGCATCGGCAAGCTGCCGCCGGTGATCCTCGCCGCCATGCGCAAGAAGATGATCGCGCTGGCCGGCGAGGTCGGCGACGGCATGGTGTTCGCCAACGGCGCGCGCTCGCACATGGCGGAATCGCTCGCAGCGTTGCCGGAGGCGAAGCGCAGCGACCCCGACTTCTTCATCGGCTGCATGATCCCGACCTGCATCTCGGACGACGTCGAGGCGGCCAAGGCCGTGAACCGCCGGACGCTCACCAGCTACGCCCACCTGCCGAACTATCGCGCCTACTGGAAGGAGGCGGGCTATGTCGAGGAGATGGAGGGCGTGGAGAAGGCCATCGCGGAAGGACGCACCGACGACGTGGCCAAGCATCTCAGCGACCGCTGGCTGGCCGACGTCACCATGTTCGGACCGGCCGCCAAGGTGCGCGACGAACTGGCGAAGTGGTACGACGCCGGCATCCGCACGCCGATCATCGTCCCCTCCTCGGCCGCGGGAAACCAGATGAAGGCGATCCAGGAATCCTTCGACACGTTCACCGGCTGAGGGAGACGCGCATGGCCGTCGGTGTCGGGCTCGGCCTCGCCGATTTTCCCTTCTCGGACGAGAGGGCCTTCTGGCGCTGGGTCGACCTCTGCGAGGAGGGCGGCGTCGATTCGCTGTGGCAGACGGACCGCCTCGTCTCGACGGTCCCGCACCTGGAATGCATGAGCGTCATGGCGGCGCTGGCGGGCCGTACGCGCCGCATCAAGTTCGGCATGAACGTCGCCTCCGCCGGGCTGCGCGAGCCCGTCCTGCTCGCCAAGCAGTGCGCCACCATCGACTATCTCAGCGGCGGACGGCTGCTGCCGGCATTCGGCGTCGGCAGCCCGATCGCACCCGATTGGGGTGCGATGGGCCTGACGTCCCAGGGCTCGGGCGCCGTCGCCGACGAGGCGCTCGACATCATCGCCGGCCTCTGGCGCGAGCAGAGCTTCAGCTACGCGGGCAAGCATTTCACGATCAAGGACGCGAGCATCGCGCCGCGCCCGCGGCAGAAGGACCTGCCGATGTGGATCGGCGGCTCCAGCAAGGTCGCGATCCGGCGCACGGCCCGAATCGGCACCGGCTGGCAGGCCGGATCCGAACTTCCCGAAGAAGTGGCCCCCGTCGTCGCCGCAATCCGCGAGGAGGCCGCCGCACGCGGCCGGCGCATCGACGACGACCATTACGGCACCGGCTTCCACTTCCGCTTCGGCGGCTGGGACGATGGAGATCTGCCGAAACGCATGGGCGCCTTCGCCAAACGCACGAAGCGCGATCCCCGCAGGCACTTCGCCGTGGGCGACGCCGGCGCCATCCTCACGCGCATCGAAGAGTATGTCGCCGCCGGAATATCGAAGTTCGTGCTCCGCCCGACAGGCACGGGCGACGCCGAAATGATCGAGCAGACGAAACGCCTGATCGCCGAGGTGATCCCCGAGATCGAACGGATCAACGCCCGACAGAAGGTGCTGTAGGAGCGGACCCGCTCCTACAGCCGTACGCGAGCTACTTCGCCGCGGTCACCATGATCTCGACCAGGATCTCCGGCCGTGCCAGCTGCGCGTTGACGCAGGCGCGCACCGGCGGGTTCTCGGGATCGACCCAGGCGTTCCAGACCGAATTCATGTCGGCGAACTTCGACATGTCGGTCAGCCAGAGCTGCGCGGTCAGGAGCTTCGACTTCGAGGTGCCGCACCGCTCCAGGTAGCTGTCGATGGCGTCGAGGATCTGCTGGGTCTGGCCCTTCACGTCCTGGGTGGTGTCCTTCGCCGTCAGGCCGCAGAGATAGACCATGTCGCCGCTGACGACGGCGCGGCTCATGCGCGCGCCGGGACCGGTGGTGATGTCGAAACGCTCGATCGTCATTGTGTAGCCTCCATCGGGTGGGCGTCGGGCGACGCCCCTCTGTCGCTGCCCCTTGCCTCCCCGGCGCCGACCCTGCATGAAGGCGGGCGCGCAATTCGGCGGGAGCGGGGATCATGGCCTACTGGCTCTTCAAGAGCGAGCCCGAGACCTATTCGTGGGACGACATGGTGCGCGAAGGCGTCGGCGGATGGGACGGCGTGCGCAACCATCAGGCCCAGAACAACATGAAGGCCATGAAGGTCGGCGACCGCGGCTTCTTCTACCACTCGGTCGGCGAGAAGGCGATCGTCGGGGTCGTCGAGGTGGCGGAGACGCACCAGCCCGACCCGACCGACGACAGCGGCAGATGGGGCATGGTGAAGGTCCGCGCCCTCCATCCGGTGAAGACCCCGGTGACCCTCGCCGACATCAAGGCCGACCCGGACTTCGCCGACCTGCCGCTCGTCCGGCAGTCGCGCCTCTCGGTCTCGCCGGTCCCGGCGGAGGCATGGAAGAAGATCTGCAAGATGGCCGGCGTGAAGCCGTGAGGATTATGCCGGCTCAGAAGAGACGGGCGTGAGCGGCAGGATCGTCTGCGCGCTGGCGGAGATCCCGGACCGCGATGCACGCACCTTCCTGCTCGACGGGCCGGGCGGCCCGCGCAAGGCGGTGATCGTGCGCCGCGACGACGAGGTCTTCGGCTACCTGAACCGCTGCCCGCACGAAGGGATTCCGCTCGACTGGGGAACGGTGTCGCGCCTCGTCGACCGCGGCTGCCGCCACCTCATCTGCCATGCGCACAGCGCCTATTTCGAAATCGAGGACGGCTTCTGCGTCGAGGGGCCCTGCGCCGGCGACAGCCTGGAAGCGCTGCCGGTCAGCGTCGAAGCCGGCAACGTCGTGCTGGCCGGCGACAGCTAGCCGCCGGCCTCCGAAGCCTGCGGACGCTCAGACGCGCCGCAATGCGGCGAAGCGCCCGCGGGCCAGGGCGCCTAGGCCGACGCCAGCCGCATGCAGCAGCGCGGTGGCGAGGGCGAAGCCGGTCGCATATTCGAGGAAGCTGCCGGCCGCCGTCATCTCGGCACCATGGGCGAAGCCGTGCAGCACGGCGAAGGCGGCGACCATCGGCGCCACCGCGATCAGAGGAATTCGCGGCGCGGCGAGCGCCAGGACCGCCATGATCGCGACGGACGCCAGGATGCCCTCTTCGGCATAGGCGACGGGCACGTTGTAGGCACCCAGCATGCCGCCGACCAGCATGAAGGCGACGAAGAGCGCCGGCAGCAGCCAGGCACGCGCGGTCGCCCGGATCGCATAGACGCCCACCGCCAGCATGACCAGCAGATGGTCGATCCCGGTGAAGGGATGTGCGAAGCCCGCGGCGAGCGAATGCGTGTGTGCACCGTCGCCGGTATGTGCCGCGGCGGCACCGGAAACGAGCGCGACGGCGAGACCGACGGCCAAACCCTTGAACATACTCGATAACCCCCATGTGACGGCGCAGGCGTTCGTCGCCTCGCGACCCATCATCCGTGCATTTTCGGTACCACTTAGCAGATCGCGCGCCTACGGTGCACCGGTCTAGGAAGGGGTGCGACAATGCTCGCGGCTGAACCGCTGCAGACCTGGATGGACCGGCAGTTCGCGCTGTCCGCACGGCGGATGGCGGCGTGCGTTTCGGCCACTGGCCTGGTGAAGCATCGTCCCGGCTTCGGCATGACCGTGGTGCCGGCGCCGGGCTCGGTCGTCGCCTCGACGGTACTCGCCGACTACGACCCCGACCCCGACTATTTCTTCCACTGGATCAGGGATTCGGCCCTGGTGATGGATGCGGCCGTCCGGCTCGCCGCGGCCGGGGACGAAACGGCCGACTGGGCCGTGCACCTCCGCGACCACGTGCGGTTCAGCCTCGGGCTCGCCGGCCTGCGCGGCCGCGACGTCCTGCAGGATGGCGGCCCGGCCGCCAGGGCGAGGCCCGACTTCCTGCAGTTCGTCCGTCCCGACGAGGAATTGGTACGCGTCGAAGGCAATCGCATCCCGGGCGAGGTGCGTTTCGCTCCGGACGGCACCCTCGACACCATCCGCTGGGGCCGGCCGCAGCACGATGGCCCGGCCCTGCGCGCCCTGACCCTGATCCGCGCCGACGCAGCCGGGTTCGGCTGCGAGGGGCTCGAGGCGCTGCTGCGCGCCGACCTGGACTATACCGCCGACAATGCCGGCGCCGCTTGCATCGACCTGTGGGAGGACGTGACCGGCCGGCACTACCACACGCAGATCGTCCAGTTCGCGGCACTTCGGCGCGGTGCCGCGCGGATCGCGGCCTCGGATCCGGCGGCGGCCATGCGGTGGCGCTCGGCCGCCGCCGCAATTCCCCCGTCGCTCGAGGCCTGCTGGAACGAGACGGCGCAGTGCTATCTGAGCCGCGAGGCGGCCGACCCGGCGGACCCGTCCCAGCCCGACATTGCAGTCCTTCTCGGCGTGCTCCATGCGGCCTTGGAGGGAGGCCGGCACAGCGTGCTCGACGAGCGGGTCACCGCGACCCTCGTCGAGCTCGGGCGGCGATTCGCCGCCGACTACGCCATCAACGCCGACCGGCCGGAGGGGCACGCACCCGCGCTCGGCCGCTTCCGCGGCGACCGTTACTACAGCGGCGGCGCCTACCATTTCGCCACGCTGGCCGCGGCGGAATTCCACTACCGCCGCAGCCGGACCGCCCGGTCGGCCGAGGATGCCCGGTCCGAATGCGCCGCCGGGGACGCCTACATGGCGACCGTCCGCCGGTTCGCCCGCCAAGACGGGGCGCTGGCCGAGCAGTTCGATCAGGGAACCGGCGAACCGTCCTCGGCCAAGGATCTCGGCTGGAGCCACGCCGCCTTCATCACGGCGTACCTCGCCCGGAGGGCCACCGCCAGACAGGGCTGACCCCGCGCCCGTCGAGCGGGAATTGGTTTGCGGGCACCGGCCGTACCTCTACTCTGCACGATACGAATCGGATCGCACGGCGAGGTGAGCATGACGGACCTGATCCTGCGCGGCGGACGGGTGATCGACCCAGGCCGGGGCGTCGACATGATAGCCGACGTCTCGTTCAGCGGCGGCAAGGTCGAGGCCATCGGTCCCGGTCTCTCCGTCAAGCCCAGCACCGTCGTCCAGGACGTGTCGGGGAAGATCGTCACCCCGGGCCTGATCGACCTGCATGCTCACGTCTACTGGGGCGGCACCTCGCTCGGCGTCGACCCCGGTGCGGTCGCGGCCGCGAGCGGCACGACGACGCTGGTCGACGCCGGCAGCGCCGGGCCCGGCAACTTCCACGGCTTCCGTCGCTTCGTGATCGAGCCCGCTCCGGTGCGGGTCGTCGCCTATCTGAACCTCTCCTACGCCGGCATCTACGCGTTCAGCCGCACGGTCATGGTGGGCGAGGCGCAGGATCTGCGCCTGTTCGACCTGAACGAATGCGTCCGCGTGGCGGAGGCCAATCGCGACCTCGTCGTCGGCATCAAGGTCCGCGTCGGCCGCGTGGCGAGCGGCAGCATGGGCGCGGCCCCCTTCGAAATGGCCCGAGAGGTCGCCGAACAGGTCGGATTGCCGCTGATGGCGCATCTCGACCACCCGCCTCCGAACCGTCACGACATCCTGCCACGCCTGCGCACGGGCGACGTGCTCACGCACTGCTTCCGCCCCTTCCCGGGCGGCCCGGCCCTGCCCCGCGGCGGCGTGCGCCCGGAAGTGCTCGAGGCGCGCGCACGCGGCGTGATCTTCGACGTCGGCCATGGCGGCGGGTCGTTCGGCTTCGCGTCGGCGCGCGCGATGCTCGATGCCGGCTTCCTGCCCGACACGATCAGCAGCGACGTGCACGTGCTCAGCATCGTCGGACTGGCGCCGCACGTGCTCGACACGATGTCGAAGTTCGTCTGCCTGGGCATGGACCTGGGCGACGTGATCCGCTGCGCGACGGTCGCACCGGCCCAGGCAATCAACCGTCCGGAACTCGGCGTGCTCGTGCCGGGCGGACCGGGCGACGCGACGGTGATCGACATCGAGGACGGCGACTTCGTCTATCGCGACGCGATCGGCGAGCGCCTCGACGGGCGCAAGCGTCTGGCGTGCCGCGGCATGGTCGTCGGCGGCGCATGGCGCGAGGCGGTGCCGCTGCCGGACCTGTCCGGGCCGCCCGAGACCTGGTTCTGACCCATCGGCAGGCTTGCAGTGGGAGTCGGTGTGGGGTAACGCCTGCTCCGAACGTTCGTCTAGACTGCGGATGAGGCTGCGATGCCGCTGCCGGTATTGGTGCTCAACGGCCCGAACCTGAACATGCTGGGAGTCCGGCAGCCCGAGGTATACGGGCGCCAGACCCTCGCCGACATCGAGGCCGAGTGCCGCGCCCGGGCAGGGTCGCTGGGACTGGAGATCGACTTCCGTCAGACCAACAGCGAGGCCGAGCTGCTGGGTTGGGTGCACGCGTCGCGCGGGCAGGCGTCGGCCGTGATCATCAATCCGGCGGCGTTTACCCACACCTCGATCGCGTTGCTCGACGCCCTGCTCCTGCTTGACGTTCCGGTGATCGAGGTTCATCTGTCCAACGTTCACCGTCGCGAGGCATTCCGGCGGCACTCCTATGTGTCACAGGCCGCGCAGGGGGTGATCTGCGGCTTCGGCGGGCAAAGCTACATACTCGCGATCGATGCGGTCGCTTCCCTCCTCGGGATCGCGCCGGAGAATTGATCGGCATGCCATCGCGCATGACGGGCCGAAACTTGTGACGGGAACGCAATCGACGATGCCAGCCTTCGACATCGACGCCGACATGATCCGGCGGCTCGCCGGACTGATCGACGAGACCGGCTTGACCGAAATCGAGTTCGACGACGGCCGCAAGCGCATCCGCGTGGCCCGGACCGCGGCGCAGACGACGACGGTGACGCCACAGGCCTCTGCGGCGCCGGCTCCCACGCCGGCGGAGCAGGCGGCGGAGCCCACCGCCCCGGCTCTGGACCGCACGCATCCGGGCGCCGTGACGTCGCCGATGGTCGGAACCGCCTATCTGGGGCCGGAGCCGGGCGCGCCGTCTTTCGTGAAGGTCGGCGACCGGATCGCGAAGGGCGACACGCTGCTCATCGTCGAAGCGATGAAGGTGATGAACCAGATACCGGCGCCGCGCGGCGGCACCGTGAAGCAGATCGTCGTCGCCAACGGCTCGCCCGTCGAGTTCGGCGAACTGCTGATGATCGTCGAGTGACCGTCGAACGGGGGCGCCCGTGTTCCGCAAGGTCCTGATCGCCAACCGCGGAGAGATCGCGCTCCGCATCCAGCGCGCCTGCCGCGACCTCGGCATCGCCACGGTGGCCGTCCACTCGACCGCCGACACCGATTCGATGCATGTCCGCCTCGCCGACGAGAGCGTCTGCATCGGCCCGCCCGCGTCACGCGACAGCTATCTCAACAAGGCGGCCCTGCTCACGGCCGCCAGCATCGCGGACGTCGACGCGATCCATCCGGGCCTCGGCTTCCTGTCGGAGAATGCCGGCTTCGCGGCGATGGTGGAGGAGCACGGCTTCACCTTCATCGGCCCGACGCCGGAGCATATCGCCCTGATGGGCGACAAGATCACCGCAAAGCGCGCGGCACGCGAGGCTGGCGTGCCCGTCGTTCCGGGCACCGATGGTCCGGTCGAATCCGACGCCGAGGCGCGGCGCCTGGCACACGAGATCGGCTTCCCGGTGCTGATCAAGGCGGCCGGCGGCGGCGGCGGCAAGGGCATGCAGCTTGCCCAGGGACCGGAAGACTTGGATCGCGCCCTCTCCCTCGCCAAGCGCGAGGCACAGGCGAATTTCGGCAACGATTCCGTCTATCTCGAGCGGTATCTCTATCGCCCGCGTCACATCGAGGTGCAGATCCTGGCCGACAATCACGGCCAGGTCGTCCATCTGGGCGAACGCGACTGCTCGCTCCAACGGCGCTATCAGAAAGTTGTCGAGGAGGCCCCCTCGCCCGCCCTCAGCCCCGAGCAGCGTGTGCGCATCGGGGAGGTCGCCGCAGCCGCGGTGCGCCATATCGGCTATCGCGGCGTCGGGACCATGGAATTCCTCTACACCGGTGGCGAGTTCTTCTTCATCGAGATGAACACGCGCATCCAGGTCGAGCACCCGATCACGGAGATGATCACCGGCATCGACCTCGTGCGCGAACAGATCCGGGTCGCCGCCGGAGAGCCGCTGGGCTATTCGCAGTCGGACATCCGGTTTTCCGGCCACGCCATCGAGTGCCGCGTGAATGCCGAGCACGCCCGCACCTTCGTCCCCTCGCCGGGCCGCGTCACGGGCTATCATCCGCCCGGTGGCATCGGTGTCCGCATCGATTCCCACCTCTACGACGGCTGCATGGTGCCGCCCCACTACGACAGCATGGTCTCAAAGCTGATCGTCCACGGTCGCGACCGCGACATGTGCAGGCAGAGGTTGCAACGGGCGCTCGGCGAGTATGTGATAGCGGGGATCGAGACCAATCTGGACCTTCATCGCCGGATCGTGACAGCCCCGGATTTCGCCGCCGGAGACTACGACATCCATTGGCTCGAACGATGGATGGCGGAGCAGGATTGACGCCTGTGCCGCGGCGGCGCCGTCCGGGCAGGTCATGATGGGCGGTATGACACGGGCACGCCAATCGTGATCGAGGTCACGCCGGAACTTCTGCTCAGGGCCTATGCCGCGGGTATCTTTCCCATGGCCGAGGGACGCAACGCTCAGACGGTCTATTGGATCGATCCGGAGCGCCGCGGCATCATGCCCTTGGAGAGCTTCCACGTTCCGCGCCGCCTGCGCCGGACGGTCCGCAACGGCGCGTTCGAAATCCGCTGCGACAGCGACTTCGACGCGGTGATCGCCGGTTGTGCCGATCCCGGCCCGGACCGCAGCGATACCTGGATCAACCCCGAGATCGTGCGCCTCTATGGCGGCCTGTTTGAGATGGGCAACTGCCATACGGTGGAATGCTGGCAGGACGGGCGCCTGGTCGGCGGCCTCTATGGCGTCGCCCTCGGCGGCGCCTTCTTCGGCGAGAGCATGTTCAGCCGCGTGCGCGACGCCAGCAAGGTCGCCCTGGTCCACTTGGTCGCCCGGCTCATAACCGGGGGCTTCCGGCTGCTCGACGCCCAGTTCGTCACCGAGCATCTGGCGACGTTCGGTGCGGTGGAGATCCCGCGCTCGCAATACCGGCGGATGCTGGCCGAAGCCGTCTCCACCGACGCGGCCTTCCCCCTCGACCTGAGCGACGAGGGGCTAGACCGCGTCCTGAAGGGCAGCACCTTCGGGAGCGAAGACGGGTAGCGCCGTCTCTATTTGCACTCGAGCACCCAGACGTCGTAGACGGGATGCTCCAGTGCCGAGAGCGCCGGGCTCGACGCGAACATCCAGCCGCGAAACAGCGGAAGGCTCTCCGGCGCCACGGGCAGTTCGCGAATGTCCACGAAGGCGGCGCTGTCCTGCGGCTCCTCCGGGGGGCGCTTGCGGCAGGCTTCCACCTTCAGCTCGAGCGTGCCGAAGCGCACCTGCTGACCGACGCGGGCCTCGAAGGTCCAGACCCGTGCGGTGATCTTGTCCAGGCCCTGGAGTACCGCCACATCGCGGTCGTTCCAGGTCGCCTGCTGCTGGGCGACTGCCGGAAGACTGCCGATGCTGGCCCCTATCATCATCAGGCAGGCCACTGCCGCCGGTACCTGTCGCATGCGCTCACCCAAATCCTTCGACGCGTCCGCCACCCCCGCGGTGGCGAGCCGGGGTGCAAGCCGGTCGGGCCGTCGCCCGATGCCACCCACCGGTCTATAGTCGCTTCGACCCCGCCACGCGACCCAAAGGACCATGCGCGTGAGGACAAAAGCAGACACGCGCGGCGCGATCCGCCGGGACGGCCGCGTGATGGCCCTGATCGGGATCGGTCATGCCGGCAGCCACTTGTACCAGCTCGTGCTGCCGCCGCTCTTTCCGCTGCTGCGGACCGATTTCGGCGTCGGCTATGCCGAACTTGGCCTCCTGATGGCGCTGTTCTACGGGACCTCCGGGGTCGCACAGCCCGTCGCCGGATTCCTCGTCGACCGGTTCGGTGCGCGGGTCGTCCTTCTGCTCGGCCTCGGGCTCCTCACGCTGGCGACCATCGGCTACGGCTTCGCCGGCAGCTACGGGATGCTCGTGCCGCTCGTGATGATCGCGGGCCTTGGCAACAGCGTCTTTCATCCAGCGGATTTCTCGATCCTGTCGTCCTCGATCCGTGAACAGCGGCTCGGCCGCGCCTACGGCATCCATACGCTGGGCGGAAACCTCGGCTGGGCCGTCGCACCGGTGACCGTGCTCACCCTGGCGACCTTCCTCGGCTGGCGCGGCGCGCTCATCGCCGTCGGGTGCGCCGGGCTTCCGATCGTCGCCGCCCTGTTCTTCCAACGCCACCATCTGAACGAAGACCGCCCCTCGGCGAAGGCTTCCGACCAGCAGCCCGCACTCGGGCTGGCACCGCTCTTCGCGCGCCCGATCCTCCTGTGCTTCCTCTATTTCTTCCTGCTCAGCCTGGCGTTGATCGGCGTGCAGAACTTCCTTCCCGCGACACTTCTCGCACTGCACGGAATCGAACTCGTGACGGCGAACGCCGCCTTGACCGGGTTTCTTCTCGGCGCTTCGGCCGGCGTGATCGTGGGCGGAATTCTGGCGGACCGCTCCTCGCGCCATTCTCTGGTCGTGTCGGTCGGTCTGGTCGGCGCTGCCGCCCTGCTCGCCCTCGTGGGGTCACCAGCGGCCGCAGGCGCCGCCCTGATGCCGATCGTCGCCACCGCGGGCTTCCTGACCGGCGCCACTACCCCGTCACGGGACATGCTGGTCCGGGGAGCGACGCCGAAGGGCGCGAGCGGGCGGGTCTTCGGCTTTGTCTATTCTGGCCTGGATGCCGGATCCGCCCTGGCGCCCCTGCTGATCGGCCTCATGCTCGACGGCGGCAAACCCTCGCTGGTCATCTGGTTCGTGGCGGCGGTGCTGCTGCTCGGGGTCGGCGCCGCAGTGGGCGTCCGCCCCGCTGCCCGGCCGGCGCTCCAAGCGGCGGAATAAGATGCTCAGCGATAGAAGAGGTGCGGGCCCAATTGCGCGGTCTGCTCGAAGGAGCCGCGCCAGGATGGGCTTACCCTGACATGATGGAAATAGGTGGCGCCGAAGGTGGGATCCTTGAGCCGGCCCTGAAGGGCCCCACGGGCCCTGGCCTGAGCCTCGCGCCACGAGGACTTTTCCGTGGGCACGTCGCTGCGGCCGTCGCAGTACCAGGTGAACTGGCACTTGTAGCGCTGGGTACCACCCTGCTTGGCGACGCCGCAGATCGTGTCCGGAAACGCCGGATCGGCGACGCGATTGAGAACGACGAAGGCCACGGCGTTCTGGGCCGCAGGCCCCTGACCGCGTGATTCCCAATAGATCGTCAGCGCCAGACATTCCAGGTCGTCGCGGTCGACGTCGATCGCCGGATGGATGGGGGCCGCCTGCGCCGGAGCGTCGAGTGCCGCGGCGGTTATTCCTATTGCCCCCACAAAAAGCAGGAGAAACAGTCTGAAGTTTTTCCGTCCCATCTACAATTGTTACTCCGGCTCGACCGGCTGTCGCGCGATTCGCCCGGGCGCTCCACAACTTCGACCGCAGTCTCCGCGACTTTTCGCGGCCGACTGTCTCAATCGAAATGCTTGCTCGCTCCGAGCGGATCTCGGCGTACGACCGAAAGGCCTCAGTTTGTTCGGAATGCCCCCCGAACCGTTCATTCCTGTGTGAAGCGACGACTGGACGCTACTTATCGGTAACTCGACCGAGATGGCAACCCCGAGAAGAGCTAGGCGGCCCTTCCTCGGACAGGAAGGGACGCTATGTCGCAGATCCTAAGTGTGATTCGGTAAACGATAAGCAACGAAAAAACAGATCATATTCCTTATTTTGGCTATTTTGCGGCGTTCAGGCATCTGAAGCGCCCCCCGCGGCGAATGGGATGTTCTGCTGGAACCGGCGGTGTCGGTGTAGAGTTCAGGGGGAGCCTCACCGCGGCGCAGAGGACCTCATCGGCATGATCCGTACGCTTATCCTGGCAATCGCCATCGCCCTCCCAACCGCTGCGGCGGCCATGCCGCCGGCAGGGACCTACACCTATTCGGTACGGCATCCCGATCATGGCGATGTTGGCACCTACACCAACACCATTCGCCCGAGCGACGGCGGCACGACCGTCGACACGCGCCTGGAAGTCAGCGTCGGACTCGGCCCGCTGACCGTCTATCGCGAGGAGGCGGAGCGGCAGGAGACATGGCGGGACGGCCGCTTGGTCGGCTACCGCAGCAGGACCGTCAAGAACGGCGAAGATCGCGTGGTCGAAGGATATGCGGACGGAGATTCGTTCGTCGTGAAGCGCGGCGAAGGAACCCTGGAGCGCGCGCCAGCCGATATCTGGCCGATGAACCCCTGGTCGCCCGACATCGCCAGAGCCGATACGGTCCTCGCCTCGGCTTCGGGCAAGATCTATCCGGCGACGGTCGTGGAGGCGGGTGTCGAGAACGTGACCAGTGCGGGCCGCACGGTCTCCGCCCGCCGCTACAGGGTCACCGCAGACGGGAAAGACTATGACGTCTGGTTCGACGGCGAGGATCGTCTGGCGCGCTTCACGGCGCCGGAGAAGGATGGCGTGGTCACCTTCACGCTGACCGGGATCCGCTGAACCTCAGTCCCGGGCGGCGCGTGCGGCGTCTGCCGCAGCCGCCTCGCCGTTGCCGTAAAGAGCATGGGCGCGGCTTTCGAACGCCCCGACCATCCGCCTGACGGCCTCGTTGAACAACGCGCCGATCAGCTTCTGCAGGATCATCGACTTGAACTCGAAGTCGACGAAGAAGTCGATAACACAGCCGCCGTCTTTCGGCTCGAAACTCCAGTGGTTGTTGAGGTAGCGCAGCGGCCCCTCGGTATATTCCACATCGATGCGGTCCGGCCGGCGAAGCGTCACGCGCGACGTGAAGCGTTCCCGCACCATCTTGAAGCCGATCACCAAGTCGGCGATCAGCACGTCGCCGTCTCGGCTGCGGATGCGCGCGGCCACACACCAGGGCAGGAACCCGGGATACCGCTCCACGTCGGCAACGAGGGCGAAGAGCTGCTCCTGGGAATAGGGAAGGAAACGCCGTTCGGCGTGCGTCGGCATGACGGATGACCCGGTGGACTATTCGGCGGCAGCGAGCCGGGCGGCGCGGGCATTGCGCAGCTGCGCGAAGTCCTCGGCCGCGTGATAGGACGACCGGGTCAGCGGCGACGACGACACCATCAGGAAGCCCTTGCCGTACGCCATGTGGGCATAGGCTTCGAACTCCTCTGGCGTGACGAACCGGTCGAGCGCGTGGTGCTTCGGCGTCGGCTGCAGATACTGGCCGATCGTCAGGAAGTCGACGTCGGCGCTGCGCAGGTCGTCCATGACCTGCATGACCTCCTGCCGCCCCTCTCCCAGGCCGACCATGATGCCGGACTTGGTGAAGATCGAGGGATCGAGTTCCTTCACCCGGTCGAGCAGGCGCAGGCTGTGGAAGTAGCGCGCGCCCGGCCGCACGTCCGGATAGAGCCGCGGCACGGTTTCCAGATTGTGGTTGAACACGTCGGGCCGCGCCTCGACCACGACCTCCAGCGCGCCGTCCTTGCGCAGGAAGTCCGGCGTCAGGATCTCGATCGTCGTATCCGGCGAGAACAGGCGGATCTTGGCTATAGTCGCGGCGAAATGCGCAGCGCCCCCGTCGGCGAGGTCGTCGCGGTCGACCGACGTGATGACGACGTGCTGCAGCCCCAGCTTCGCCACGGCGTCGGCGACGTTCTGCGGCTCGTGCGGATTGACCGCGCCGGGACGGCCCGTGGCGATGTTGCAGAAGGAGCAGGCCCGGGTGCAGATCGACCCCAGGATCATCATCGTCGCGTGCTTCTTCGCCCAGCACTCGCCGACGTTCGGGCAAGCGGCTTCTTCGCAGACCGTGGCGAGACCATGGTCGCGGATGATCTGACGCGTCTCGGCATAGCCCCTGGACGTCGGCGCCTTGACGCGGATCCAGGACGGTTTGCGCTGGATCGGGTTGTCGGGCCGATGCGCCTTCTCGGGATGCCGGACCGTCCGCGCGAGCGGGTCGATCGTCGCCGGACCGTCGATTGCCGAATCTCTGGTTGCCGTCGTCATGCGTCTCTCTGCTCGCGGGGAGGAGCGCGGTGCGCCGCGAAAGGCCGCCGAGGGCTAGACATGGATAACCCGGCCATAAGCGTCAAGCACGGCCTCGTGCATCGACTCCGAGATGGTCGGGTGCGGGAAGACCGCGCGCATCAGCTCGACCTCGGTGGTCTCCAGGGTTCGGGCGATGCCGTAGCCCTGGATCATCTCGGTGACCTCGGCGCCGATCATGTGCGCGCCGAGCAGTTCGCCGGTCTTGGCATCGAACACCGTCTTCACCAGTCCCTCCGGCTCGCCGAGGGCGATCGCCTTGCCGTTGCCGATGAACGGGAAGCGCCCGACCTTCACCTCGTGCCCGGCTTCCGTGGCCTTCGCCTCCGTCATGCCGACGCTGGCGACCTGCGGCCGGCAATAGGTGCAGGCGGGGATCGTGCTCGTGTCGAGCGGATGCACGTCCTTCACTCCTGCGATCTTCTCGACGCAGATGACCCCCTCGTGGCTGGCCTTGTGCGCCAGCCACGGCGCGCCGACCAGGTCGCCGATCGCATAGACACCCTTCTCGCCGGTCTGCAGCCATTCGTCGACGACGACGTGGCCGCGCTCGACCTTCACCTTCGTGCCGTCCAGGCCGATGTCCTCGACGTTTCCGGTGATCCCGACCGCCAGCACGACGCGGTCGACGGTGATCGACTGGCTCTTGCCGCCGGCCTCGATCGTCGCGCTGACGCTGTCCTTGCCCGCCTTCAGGTCGGAGACCTTCGCGCCGGTATGGATCTTGAGGCCCTGCTTCTCGAACGCCTTCTTCGCGAAGGCCGATATCTCCTCGTCCTCCTGCGGCAGGATGCGGTCGAGTACCTCCGCGACCGTCACCTCGGCGCCCATGTCCGCGTAGAAGCTGGCGAACTCCATGCCGATGGCGCCCGAGCCGATCACCAGCAGCGACTTCGGCATGAGGTCCGGAACCATCGCCTCGCGATAGGTCCAGATCAGCTTGCCGTCCGGCTCCAACCCCGGAAGGGTGCGGGCACGGGCGCCGGTCGCCAGGATGATGTGCTTCGCCGTGAGGTCGCCGACGGCCTTGCCGTCCTTCTCCACCTTCAGCTTGCCGGCGCCGTTCAAACGGGCATGCCCGTCGATGACGGTGACCTTGTTCTTCTTGAGCAGATAGCCGACGCCGCTGGACAGCTGCTTGGCCACCCCGCGCGAGCGCTTCACCACCTTTGCGAGGTCGAAACTGATGTCCTTGGCGGTGAAGCCGTAGGCGTCGAGATTGTGCAGGATGTGGTTGATCTCCGACGAGCGCAGCAGCGCCTTCGTCGGGATGCAGCCCCAGTTCAGGCAGATGCCGCCCAGATGCTCGCGCTCCACCACAGCGGTCTTCATGCCGAGCTGCGCGGCGCGGATGGCGGCGACGTAGCCGCCCGGCCCGCCGCCAACGACGATCAGGTCGAAGCTGGTCTCTGCCACGGATGGCTCCTCTTCCGGTGCGGCCGTCGAGCCGTCCCTACAGCAGCATTGCCGCCGGGAACTCGATCAGGCTCTTGAACGCCGCCAGCAGCTGGGCGCCGAGCGCGCCGTCGACGACGCGGTGATCGCAGGAGAGCGTGCAGGTCATCATCGTCGCCACCGAGACCGCACCGTCCTTCACGACGGGCCGCTGCTCGCTGGAGCCGATGGCGAGGATGCATGCCTGCGGCGGGTTGATGACGGCGTCGAACTGCTTGATGCCGTACATGCCCATGTTGGAGATGCTGCAGGTGCCGCCCTGGAACTCCTCGGGCTTCAGCTTGCCGTCCCGCGCACGCTTGGCGAGATCCTTCATCTCGCCGGAGATCTGCGCCAAGCCCTTCTCGTCGGCCCGATGGATGATCGGCGTGATCAGGCCCTGCGGGATGGCCACGGCGACGGAGATGTCCACGGATTTCCAACGCCGGATGCCGTCTTCCGCCCAGGAGGCGTTGGCGTCCGGCACCTTGCGCAGCGCCAGCGCCAGCGCCTTGATGATCAGGTCGTTGACCGAGATCTTGACGCCCTCGGGCGCCCGCTCGTTGAGCGCCGCGCGCACCTTCATCATCTCGTCCGCCGCACAGTCGATGGTGAGATAGAAGTGCGGCACCGTCTGCTTCGACTCGACGAGGCGCCGGGCGATGACCTTGCGCATCCCGGACAGCGGCAGGAGTTCGAACTCGGGCATGCCGGGCATGTCGGCCGGCTTCGCCGCAGCCGGCGGCGCCTTGGCCGGCGGCCCGTCGGCCTTAGCCGCGTCCGCCTTAGCCGCGGTCGGCTTCGCCGTGCCGGCCGCCTTCGCGCTCTCGATGTCGCTCTTGACGATCCGGCCGCCCGGCCCGCTGCCCGCGACGGCCGCGAGGTCGAGCCCGGCCTCCTCCGCCATCCGGCGCGCCAGGGGCGACGCGAACACGCGGTCGTGGCCGTTCGCGACGGGCTGGGGGCCAGGGCCGGCCGGCTTCTTCGCACCGCCGCCCGCCGCCGCCTCGACATCCGCCTTGACGATCTTGCCGCCCGGACCGCTGCCGGTGATCCCCGAGAGGTCGATGCCGGCAATATCGGCCATCCGCGCCGCCAGCGGCGACGCGTTCGCACCGGCCGACGAGGGCTTCGCTGCGGCGTCCTTCGCCTTCTCTGGCGCAGGCTCAGCCTTCTTCGGCGGCTTTTCGGAAGCCTGTTCCGGCTCGGGTTCGGCGGCCTCTTTCGGCGGCCCGGCCTTCGCCTTGCCCGCATCCGCCTCGATCGCGCCGGCGTCCTCGCCCTCCTCGACCAGGACGGCGATCACCGAGTTGACCTGGACGCCCTCGGTGCCCTCAGCGACGAGGATCTTACCGACCTTGCCCTCATCGACCGCCTCGACCTCCATCGTCGCCTTGTCGGTCTCGATCTCGGCGATGACGTCGCCCGCCTTCACCGCGTCGCCTTCGCCGACGTTCCACTTGACCAGCGTGCCCTCGGTCATCGTCGGGGACAGCGCCGGCATCAGGATGTTGGTGGGCATGGCCGGGTCTCGCTCTGGCGCGGATCGGGGTCGTTCGGACGCAGGAAGCTCAGCGGTAGCAGACGGCCTTGGCCGCCTCGACGATCGTCTCGACCTGCGGCAGGGCGAGCTTCTCGAGGTTGGCGGCATAGGGCATCGGCACGTCGACGCCGGTGACCCGCTTCACCGGTGCGTCGAGCCAGTCGAACGCCTGCTCCATCATCACCGCGGCGAGTTCGGAGCCGATGCCGGCGAAGGGCCAGCCCTCCTCGACCGAGACCAGCCGATTGGTCTTCTTCACCGACTCGACGATCGTCTCCGTGTCGAGCGGGCGCAGCGTGCGCAGGTCGATCACCTCCGCGTCGATCCCTTCCTCGGCGAGCTTCTCCGCCGCTTCGAGCGCATGGTGGCACATCAACGAGAAGGCCGTGATCGTCACGTCCTTGCCCTTGCGCAGCACCTTCGCGCGACCGATCGGCACCGTGAAGTCGGGGTCCTTCGGTACCGGAAAGCTGTAGCCGTAGAGGATCTCGTTCTCGAGAAAGACGACGGGGTTCGGGCTGCGGATGGCCGACTTCAGCAGGCCCTTGGCGTCGGCTGCCGAATAGGGTGCCACCACGATCAGGCCCGGAATGTGCGCATACCAGCTGGCATAGCACTGGGAATGCTGGGCCGCGACGCGGGCCGCGGCCCCGTTCGGACCGCGGAAGACGATCGGGCAGCCCATCTGGCCGCCCGACATGTAGAGCGTCTTGGCGGCGGAATTGACGATCTGATCCATCGCCTGCATGGCGAAGTTGAACGTCATGAACTCGACGATCGGCTTCAGCCCGCCGAAGGCAGCGCCGACGCCGAGCCCGGCGAAGCCGTGCTCGGTGATCGGCGTATCGACCACGCGCTTGGCGCCGAACTCGTCGAGCAGGCCCTGGGTGATCTTGTAGGCGCCCTGATACTCCGCGACCTCCTCGCCCATGACGAAGACGGTGTCGTCGCGGCGCATCTCCTCGGCCATCGCGTCGCGCAGAGCCTCGCGCACGGTCATGGTCGACGCATCGGCGAAGGCGGCCTCGTCCTCCGCCGCCGGCCGCTCCGTCTTCGGCGCCGCAGGTGCCGCCGGCATGCGCGACTTGGCGTCGAGGCGGACTCCTTCCTCGCCGCCCGCCTCGTCGACGGCCTCCGGTTCGGCCGTCTCCTCCTCGTCGTCGGCAGCCGGCGCCTGCGCTGCCGCTTTGGGCTCGCCGGACTGCTTCGGCTTGGCCTTCTGCTCGGCGGCGGGTGCTTCCTCGTCGCCGCCGACCAGCAGGGCGATCGGGGTGTTCACCGCCACGCCCTCGGCACCCTCTTCGACCAGCAGTCGGCCGACCCTGCCCTCGTCGACCGCCTCGACCTCCATGGTCGCCTTGTCGGTCTCGATTTCGGCCAGGACGTCACCCGCCTGGACCTCGTCGCCTTCCTTGATGAGCCATTTGGCGAGTTTGCCCTCGGTCATCGTCGGCGACAGGGCCGGCATCAGTACTTCGATCGGCATGGGCGGTTTCCGGTCTCTTGCCGTTCCGGGTCAGGCTAGGCGAGTACGTCGGTATAGAGCTCCGACGGATCGGGCTCCGGACTGTTCTGCGCGTACTCGGCCGCATCGGCGACGATATCCCGGATCTCCCGGTCGATCTGCTTCAGTCGGTTCTCGTCGGCGTGCTTATCCGCGAGCAGCAGCTCGCGAAGATGCTCGATCGGGTCGCGCTCGGTGCGGAATTTGTTGACCTCTTCGCGCGTCCGGTACTTCGCCGGATCGGACATGGAGTGACCGCGATAGCGGTAGGTCTCCATCTCCAGGATGACCGGTCCTTCGTTGCGCGCGTGGGCGATCGCCTCGTCCGCCGCCTCGCGCACGGCGAGCACGTCCATTCCGTCGACCTTGCGGCCCGGAATGCCGAACGCGACTCCCCGCTGCGACAGGTCGCCGCCGGCAGCCGCGCGGGCGACCGAGGTCCCCATGCCGTACTTGTTGTTCTCGATGACGAACACGGTGGGCAGCTTCCAGAGCGTCGCCATGTTGAACGACTCGTAGACCTGCCCCTGGTTGGCCGCGCCGTCTCCGAAATAGGTGACGCTGACTAGGCCGTTCTCGCGATAGCGATGGGAAAAGGCGAGGCCGTTGCCGAGCGGCACCTGCGCCGCGACGATGCCGTGGCCGCCGAAGAAATTCTTCTCGCGGCTGAACATGTGCATCGAGCCGCCCTTGCCCTTGGAGTAGCCGCCGCGACGCCCGGTCAACTCCGCCATGACGCCGCGCGAATCCATCCCGCAGGCCAGCATGTGGCCATGATCGCGGTAGCCGGTGATGACGGTGTCGCCCTCCTTGAGGGCGGCCTGGACTCCGACGACCACCGCCTCCTGCCCGATGTACAGATGGCAGAAGCCGCCGATCAGCCCCATGCCGTACATCTGGCCCGCCCGCTCCTCGAAGCGTCGGATCAGCAGCATGTCGCGGTAGTATTTCAGCAGGGTATCGGCGGAGGCGTTCGCCGCAGGCTTCTTCGGCGCGGCGCCCTTCGTCGCAGTCGGCGAAGAGGCTGCCGCCGTCTTGGCCGCCCCCCCCTTCCGGCCGGAGCCTTTGTCTTCGCTGTCCTTGTCCGCGCGGGTCTTGCGACCGGCGGAGGCGGTGGTAGCTCGTGCCATGGCCTCTCCCCGCAAGCGCATGTCGGCCTGCGTAGCCTTCCAGAATGAGCTTATTTTGAGATCCTAAGTATCCCGAATTGCGGGAGGTTTCAACCGAGCCTCGGCAGGCGCTCCGTACCGCCCGCCGCGCGGGCGGGCGGCGCACCGAGGCGTCGCCTCTGCAGGTCGTGTGAGCGAGCCCACGCCCGCGGGTGTTTCGTATTGACGGAGAAGAGGAACTAAAATAGAACACACATCGTTGTCGTTTTGTTCTTGCCGCGCAATGTAAGGCGTTGCGCCCTCTCCCGCCGAGGGTGCAACTCGATCAGACCGACGACGTTAGGCTGACCGTCCGAGTTCTCCGCCTCGGGCTCTTTGCTGAACGACCGGAGCCGCAGGCATGCTGACCAGGAAACAGACCGAGCTGCTTCTCTTCATCAACGCCCGGCTGACCCGTGACGGCGTTTCTCCCTCCTTCGAAGAGATGAAAGAAGCTCTCTCGCTGAAATCCAAGTCGGGCATCCACAGGCTGATCACCGGCCTCGAAGAGCGTGGCTTCATTCGACGCCTTCCCCACCGGGCCCGCGCGCTGGAAGTGTTGCGCCTGCCCGATTCTGCGGCGCGCAAGGGTGCCGGGCCGACGGCGGTGCCGGCGCCCGCCGACGGCGGTACGCTGATCCAGGGACCGTTCCGTGAGCGGCGGACACCATCCAAGTCGATCGACGAGGGCGAGATTCCGCTCTACGGGCGGATCGCCGCCGGTACGCCGATCGAGGCGCTCCGCGACCCGACGAGCTATGTCGGCGTCCCGCACGGCATGCTTGGCCGCGGCAAGCACTATGCGCTCGAGGTCGCCGGCGACTCGATGATCGACGCCGGCATCTTCGACGGCGACACCGTCATCGTCGAGGAATGCGACACTGCCGATCCCGGAACGATCATCGTTGCGCTGATCGACCAGGAGGAGGTCACGCTGAAGCGCCTGCGGCGGCATAAAGGGTCGATCGCGCTCGAGGCGGCGAATCCGCGGTACGAGACCCGCATCTTCCCGCCCGATCGCGTCCAGGTGCAGGGACGGCTGGTCGCCCTGCTCCGCCGCTACTGATCGTCCGCGCTGGCGTCCGGATCGCCCGCCTGACCCGCCTTCGTCCAGGGCCGGTCGCCGCGCCGTCCCCGGACGGTTTCGACCGTCACGCCCGCCGGGCTCAGCCAGATCGCGTGGGCGCCTTCGCTACGCAGGTCGCGGTGCCGCAGAAGCCGCGGGCCATTGCACCGTCGATTCGCGAGGCGTGAAGAGATCGGTGCCAGAAGCACGACCAGATCCGCGTTCGCACAGTCGGTATCCATCGCATCCTCGTGACGGATGAAGGCGACCGTCCGGCCTGACCGCCTGTAGAGGCAGGCCGTGATGTCGCAACGCATCGCCCCGCTCTCCGACGCATGTTCGGGCCAAGCCTCCGCAACGTCCGCTCCGGTCTGCCGCATCCAATTCTCTCGCTCGAAGCCGGCGGCGCGAAGCGACGTGAGCAACAGCGTGTCGGCATCGCGGACCGCGACGAGGCGCCCATCCTGGGATAGCAGGATATCGGGCGGTGCGGCCAAAGACGCCATCGCGAGCCCGGCGACCACGGCCGGCAGACCTGCGAGGCGCCACCCCGTGCGCCAGAGGCACAGCCAGAGCCCGCCCACCGCAACCGCCGCCATCCCCGACGGTGGCATGATGACGCCGCGCAGGGCCGATCCGGGCCAGGAGGCCGTCTCCCTGGCCACCCAGGTGATCACGTCGAGCCCGACCGCCATCGCCCGCAACGGCAAGGCCTCTAGGCCGATCGGCATCGCGAGGAGCGCGACGATCCCGCACGGCATCACCCAGAGGCCGGTGACAGGCACAGCGACGAGGTTCGCCGCGACCGAATAGAGTGCCGCCTGATTAAAGTGATAGGCCGCAAATGGCGCCGTCGCCACGGCCGCCACCACCGACGTGAAGATGAGGCCCCCCGGATAGGACAGCCATCTCGAAGCCGGCGGCAGGCCTGCCGCCGCCCGCCGCTCGCGGCGCCGCTTCAGCGCCTCGTATGCCGCCACCAGCGTGACGACGGCGGCGAAGGAAAGCTGGAAACTCGGCCCGAGGACGGCCTCCGGTGTCAGCACGAGAACGATCAGCGCGGCGAACGCGATCGGCCGCATCGACATCTCTAGCCGATCGGCGAGGATCGCCGCCAGCGCGAGCGTCAACATCACGAAGGCCCGCTGTGTCGGTACAGTCGCGCCCGACAGCAGCAGATAGCCCCCGGCGAACAGCAGCGCCACGACGGCGGCAAGTTTGCGCGTCTGCCATCGCAGCGCGAGGCTGGGAATCGCCGCCAGCCCGGCCCTGACAACGAAGAACACGAACCCCGCGACCAGGCTCATGTGCAGCCCGGATATGGCGAGGAGATGCGCCAGCCCGGAATCTCGCATGGCCGCGATCGTCTCCTCCGAGACCCCGCCGCGCAGTCCCGTGACGAGCGCGTTCGCCAGAGCGCCCCGGTCGCCGTCGAGTACGGCCAGGATCCGCCTGTCGATTCCATGCCGCACCGATGCCACCGCCTCGGCGAACCCGCCCCCAGCGCGCGGCGCGAGGATCTCGACGCGGCCGAGCGCGTATCCGACCGCCCCGAGTCCCACGAACCACGACTGCCGCTGGAAATCGAACCCGCCCGGCACCGCGGGTGTCGGCGGCGGCAGGAGGCGGGCGCGCAACCGCACGCGGTCGCCAGGCTCGGGCGGAATGCTCCGCACGCTGACCCGGAGTCGATGCGGTGTGCGGTCGGACGTGAGACCGACGATCGAAGGATCGGAGAGCAGCACGCGCCAAGCGCTCCCGGACGGCTCGACGGAAGTGACCATCCCCGTCACCGTCACCGGCCCGAGCGGGGCCGCCAGTCGCGGTGCCGCCACCCATGCCGTGCGCACCTGCCCGGCGAGGAAGCCGAGGGTCGTCGCGAGGCATGCGACGCACACCAGCGTCCAGGCAGGCTGGCGCCGCATGGCGACGCACAGCGCGGTGCAGAGCGCCGCGAAGCACCAGCCGAATACCGACGGCGGCTCGTAGGGGAGACTGAAATAGCCGATGATGCCGGCGCCGAGAAAGACGGGCAGCCACAGGAAAAGCCTGTCTCTCTCCGCAGCCAGCGTGACGACGGCTCGGTCGCGCATCCGGGCCAACAGTCTCGCAGCCCGGCGCTCGACATCCCCCGCCGCGTCGGCCGCCGCGCTATTGACGCTCATGCCCGCCCCGTCGATAAAGCGTCGCGCCGCCCGACTCGACTTTAGAGGCCACCGGCCGCCGGAGAAAGATGAGCGTCGTCACCCGATTCGCCCCCTCCCCGACCGGCTTCCTGCACATCGGCGGGGCGCGGACCGCGCTGTTCAACTGGCTCTTCACCCGCCATCACGGCGGGACCTTCCGGCTGCGCATTGAGGATACCGACCGCGCCCGCTCGACCGAACCGGCGATCGCCGCCATCCTCGACGGCCTGTCCTGGCTGGGGCTCGATTGGGACGACGAGGTCGTCTACCAGTTCGCGCGGATGAAGCGGCACGCCGAAGTTGCCAGCCGGATGATCGAGATGGGCCACGCCTATCACTGCTGGTGCTCTCAGGAAGAACTCGCCCAGATGCGCGAGAGCGCCAAGCGCGAGGGGCGGCCGATGCGCTACAACGGTTACTGGCGCGACCGCGACCCGGCCGAGGCTCCCCCCGGAGTCCCGCCCGTCGTGCGTCTCAAGGCGCCCCAGACGGGCGAGACGGTGATCGATGACCTCGTCCAGGGCGAGGTGCGGGTCGCCAACGAGGTGCTGGACGACATGGTCCTGCTCCGCGCCGACGGCACGCCGACCTACATGCTGTCGGTGGTGGTCGACGATCATGACATGGGCATCACCCATGTCATCCGGGGCGACGACCACCTGAACAACGCCTTCCGCCAGGCACAGATATTCATCGCCATGGGCTGGGACCTGCCGCGCTTCGCGCACATTCCGCTGATCCACGGTCCCGACGGCGCAAAGCTGTCGAAGCGGCATGGTGCGCTGGGGGTGGATGCCTACCGCGACATGGGCTTCCTGCCCGAAGCGATGCGCAACTACCTGCTGCGCCTCGGCTGGGGCCACGGCGACGACGAGATCATCTCGACCGAGCAGGCGATCGCTTGGTTCGACCTCGACGGTGCCGGCCGGTCGCCGTCGCGGTTCGACATGGCGAAGCTGACGTCGCTGAACGGGCACTACATCCGGGAGGCCGACGACGCCCGCCTCGCCGGTCTGATCGGGCCGCGCGTCGCCGCCATCGTCGGACGCGAGCTCGACGACGCCGACCTGGCCCGCCTCACCGCGGCGATGCCCGGCCTGAAAGCGCGCGCCAAGACGCTCAACGAGTTGGCCGAGAATGCCGCCTTCTACATCCGTCGCCGCCCGCTTCCGATGGATGCCAGCGCATTGAAGCTGCTCGACACGGCGGGTCGGGAAACGGTCGCCGCCGCGGCCGCCGAGCTCGCGGCATCGAACGAATGGACGGCCGTCGCGCTCGAGGAACGGATCCGCGCGTTCGCTGAGGCCAGGGACATGAAGCTCGGCAAGGTGGCGCAGCCGTTGCGCGCTGCGCTGACCGGCGCGGGCACCTCGCCGCCGATCTTCGAGGTAATGGAGATCCTCGGCCGCCACGAGGCGCTGGGCCGCCTCGCCGACGCGAGCGGAAACGAAGCGGCCGGCCAGGGCGCGAATTGATAAACGCCGGTGTGAGGTCTATTCTCACCCCCAGAGTAGGGCCTTACACGGCCCCTTCCAGCGAAGGGATGGACGTATGACGGAGCCGAAGTCGAACGAGAACGTTACCGTCGTCGACAATACGACGGGAAAACAGACGACGTTCCCGTTGCTTAGTGGTACGGCGGGGGCGAAAGTCATCGACATCCGAAATCTGTACAAGGATCTCGGTTACTTCACCTTCGACCCGGGCTATACCGCCACGGGCAGCTGCCAGTCGGCGATCACCTATATCGACGGCGACGAAGGCATTCTTCTGTACCGCGGCTATCCGATCGAGCAGCTCGCAGAGAAGAGCGACTTCATGGAAGTCTGCCATCTGCTGCTGTTCGGCGAGCTGCCGGACAAGAAGCAGAAGGACCAGTTCGTCTGGGACATCACGCACCACACGATGGTGCACGACCAGATCAGCAACTTCTTCCGTGGCTTCCGCCGCGACGCGCACCCGATGGCGGTGGTCTGCGGCGTGGTCGGGGCGCTTTCGGCCTTCTATCACGACAGCACGGACATTAACGATCCCTGGCACCGCAAGGTCGCCTCGTATCGCCTGATCGCCAAGATGCCGACAATCGCGGCCATGGCCTACAAATACTCGGTCGGCCAGCCGTTCGTGTACCCGAGCAACACGCTCGACTATGCGGCGAACTTCCTGCGGATGTGCTTCGCGGTTCCGGCCGAGGAGTATGAGGTCAACCCGATCGTCGCCAAGGCGCTCGACCTGATCTTCATCCTGCACGCCGACCACGAACAGAACGCATCGGCCTCGACGGTGCGTCTGGCCGGTTCGACCGGCGCCAATCCGTTCGCCTGCATCGCGGCCGGCTGCGCCGCCCTCTGGGGTCCCTCGCACGGCGGGGCCAACGAGGAAGTGCTGAAGATGCTCAACCAGATCGGCGACAAGAACAAGGTCGGCGACTGGGTGAAGAAGGCGAAGGATCCGGACGATCCGTTCCGCCTGTTCGGCTTCGGCCACCGCGTCTACAAGAACCACGATCCGCGGGCCAACGTCATCCGCAAGGCGGCCCACCAGGTCCTGAACGAACTCGGCGTGAACGATCCGCTGCTCGAGGTGGCGATCGAGTTGGAGAAGATCGCGCTCGAGGACGAGTATTTCGTCAAGCGCCGCCTGTACCCGAACGTCGACTTCTATTCGGGCATCATGCTGAAGGCGATGGGCTTCCCGACCAGCATGTTCACGGCACTGTTCGCCGTCGGCCGCACGGTCGGCTGGATCGCGCAGTGGAACGAGCTGATCGAGGATCCGTCCCAGAAGATCAACCGCCCGCGCCAGCTCTATACCGGCCCGACGTCGCGGGATTACATTCCGGTCGACAAGCGCTGAGCTTCGACGAAACTCGTTGCGGCACGGGGCGCGGACAATTGTCCGCGCCCCGTTTCGGGTGGCGGCTATTTCCGCTCGATCAACTCGATCTTGTAGCCGTCCGGATCCTCGATGAACGCGATCACGGTCGTGCCGTGCTTCATCGGCCCCGGCGGACGCGGAATCTTCACGCCCTCCTTCTCCAGGACCGCGCACGTTGCATAGATGTCCGGGGTGGAGAGCGCCAGATGGCCGAAAGCGTCGCCCTTGTCGTAGGGCGTCTTCTGGCCCCAATTGTGGGTCAGTTCGATCACCGTATTGTCCGCCTCGTCGCCATAACCGACGAACGCGAGGGTGAACTCGCCGGTCGGGAAATCCTTCCGGCGCAGCAGCTTCATCCCGAGCAGCCGGGTGTAGAAATCGATCGACTTGTCCAGGTCGAACACCCGCAGCATCGTATGCAGGTAGCGGAACTTGTCCGCGCCGGGGACGGCGGCCGTCGAGGCTCCTGCTGGGCTGTCGTCGTTCATGTATGCCTCCTCCTCATGTGGCTCCCCGATCAATCTGCGGCGGTGATGCCGGCCTCGCAAGGGACAGGATGACCGCGGCTGCCCGGCGGCTGGGCCGCGACCCGGCGGGACCGAGGCGCCCGACAGCCTCCGCCAGCCCTCGCCTCTGGGCTGCAGCGGCCTCCCCACCGGCGAGGAGCGGCGCCACCGCCGTGGCCAATCCCCCCGCGGTACAGTCGCCCTGAATCAGTTCCGGCACGACGACTTCTTCCGTCAGGATGTTCGGCAGAGCGATGTGCCTCAGCCGCAGCAGCCGCCGCGCCGCCCAGACCGTCAGCGGTGCCGCACGATAGCCGACCACCATCGGCACGCCCGCCGCCGCCAGTTCCAGCGTCGCCGTCCCGGACGCCACCAGCGCCGCGTCCGCCGCCGCTATGGCGTCGCGGCGCTCGCATTCCGTTGCAGCAACGGCGGCCTCCGGAAGGAGCCTGATCAGCCTCGGGGCGAGGTGCGGCAGCGTCGGGAGGGCCACACGCAACCCAGGCACCGCGACTGTCAGGCGCCGGGCAGCCTCAGCGAACGGAGCGGCAAGCCGCTCGACCTCGGACTGGCGGCTGCCGGGCATGACCAGCAGGAGCGGTGCAGCCGGATCGATAAGATGCCGCCGACGGAACCCGGCCCCGTCCCCCACCGGGACCTCCAGTACCGGATGCCCCACGCATTCCGCGTTCAGGCCATGCCGCCTGAAGAGCTCGGGCTCAAACGGAAAGAGCGTGAGGAGGTGGTCGTATTCGCGCGCGAGCCGCGCCGCCCGCCCGGGCCGCCACGCCCAGACCATCGGCGCCACATAATGCACGAGCGGCGCGTGGAGGCCGTTTCGCCGGAGGCGGCGCGCGAGCCGCCGCCCGAAACTCGACGAATCGATCGTCACGACGATGTCGGGCGCGCGGGCCAGTCCCGCCGACACGCATTCCCGCAGCCGCCGCTCCAACAGCGGCAGGCGCGGCACCACCTCGACCAGCCCCATGACGGCGAGGTCCGACTGGTCGAAGAGCGGCTCCAGCCCGGCCGCGACCATCCCGGGACCGCCGACGCCGAAGCAGGTAAGCCGGCCGGCGGTCGCCTCCGACAGAGCCTTGATCAGAAGGGCACCAATGACGTCGCCGGAAGGCTCGCCCGCCACCAGCATGACCTTGGGATGGGCTTTGGTATCGCCGGCCTCGACCGTTCAGCCCTCCCTGTCGGGGCGGACACCCAGCAGGAACAGGCCCGCCGCGTCTGCATCGGCGACCGTCGCCGCCCGCTCGATCACGAAGGTCGCGCCAGCCTCGGCGGCAATGCCGCAGAGGCCTGCCGCCGCTGCGGCCTCGATCGTGCCGCGCCCGATGGTCGGCCGGTCGACCCGCCTGTCCTGGCCGGGCTTCGCCATCTTGACGAGCACCCCGCCGCGGCCGGCGCGGCGCAATGACCCTGAACGCGCCAGCACCCCATCTGTGCCCTCGGCAGCCTCGACCGCGAGCACAATCCCCTGCTGGACCACCGCGGCCTGACCGACATCCACCGTACCGAGTGCCCCGACCACCGCCATGCCGCGGGCGATGTCGTCGTGCGCGCCGTCCGGCACGGGATGCCGCCCCGCCAGGCCGACCGGCAGTGCAACGTCGCGAACGATGCTCTCCGCGGCCACCACGCGGAATCCTTCCGCCTCTATGGTCCGGACGACAGCCCCGAGCAGCGCGTCGTCACCCGCTGCGTGACGCGCGACCCCGGTGAGGAAACGGAGCGTGCGCAGGTCCGGCCGGAGTTCCGCCACCCAGGGGCGGCGCACCGCGCCCGCCAGCACTACCTCCTCGACGCCCTCAGCCTTCAGCCTGTCGACCGCACTCGCCGCGGCGCCGAGCCTGATCCAGGCGTGCGGTGCGCCGACGACGAGCGCCGGATCGGCGTGCCCTTCCAGGGCCATGACGAAGCAGGGTCGCCCGGCCGAACGGCAGGCCTCGAGAATCAGTGCGGGCAGGTCGCCGCCGCCGGCGACGAGCGCGAGCCTAGGATGCATCGGCTCGGGCGAGCCGGCACAGCGGACGGGCCGCCTCGATCCGGACGAACGCCAGGAGACGGGCCACGGCCTCGCTGCCGGGATGTTCGCGCCGCACCCGCTCAGCCTTCTCGTATATACCACCCTCGCCAGCGAACAGCGTCTCAAAGGCCGCGCGCAGGGCATCTATCTCGCTACGTACGAACCCGTGCCGGCGCAGCCCGACGATGTTCAGCCCGTCGATCCGCGCACGATTGCCGGAGACGAGGGCGAACGGCGGCACGTCGTGCTCGACCCCGGCCATGCCGCCGACCATCGCATGCCCCCCGATGCGCACATGCTGGTGCACGCCCGTCAGCCCCCCGAGGATGGCATGGTCGTCGATGGTCACGTGCCCGGCCAGGGTTGCGTTGTTTGCCAGCACGACGCGGTTGCCGATCCGGCAGTCGTGCGCCACGTGCGATCCGACCATGAACAGGCAGTCGTTGCCGACGATCGTCTCCATGCCGCCGCCGGCCGTGCCCGGATTCATGGTGACGTGTTCGCGCACGACCGTGCGCTCTCCGATAACCAGCGTCGAGGGTTCGCTGGCATATTTCAGGTCCTGCGGTGGTCCGCCGACCGATGCGAAGGGATGGATCACGCTGTCGCGGCCGATCCGGGTCCGGCCGGTAACGACGACGTGGGACAGCAGGGTCACACCCGCGTCGAGTTCGACCTCCCGCCCCACGACGCACCAGGGACCGACCGATACCCCCTCCGCGAGACTGGCGCCGTCCTCGATGATCGCGGTGTGGTGGATGCCGGCCATGCGCCGCCCGGACTACTGGTCGAGGATCATCGCGCTGTATTCCGCCTCGGCCACCGTTACCCCGTCGACCTTGGCGCGGCCCTGGAACTTCCAGACGTTGGAGCGGGCCCGTACCTTCTCCACATGGATATGGACCTGATCGCCAGGGAAGACCGGCTTGCGGAAGCGCGCATTGTCGACGGTCATGAAATAGACGAGCTTGCCCTCCGACTCTGGTCCCAGGGTCTCGACCACCAGAACCGCCGAAGTCTGGGCCATCGCTTCGATGATCAGCACGCCGGGCATCACCGGCCGCTTCGGGAAGTGGCCCTGAAAGTGGCCCTCGTTTATCGAGACGTTCTTGATGCCCACGGCACTCTGACCGGCGATCACATCGACCACCCGGTCGATCATCAGGAACGGATAGCGATGCGGTATCATCTCCAGGATGCGCGAGATATCGATCGTCTTGCCGGTTCCGGCTTGGTTCTCGCTCGCCTGCACGTCTCGCTCCCTGGCAAACCGTTCGCTGCCTGCAGCGGCATCAGCCCCGCGGCAGTTCGACTTTCACCGTCGAAAGCTTCGCGTCAAGCTGCCGCAGCACCTCATCCGTGAATTCCATACGCTTATCCGCCCATACCAGGTCGGATTTCTGGATCACAACGTTGGCACCGTACTTCTGTGCGGTCGCCTGCACCAGTTCGATCAGCGTCGTCCGGACGATCTGGATCGCATTGCGCAGCGCCTGATCGAGCTGCGTTCGACGCGTGCGTGCCGTCACCTGCAGCGCGGCAGCCCGCTCCTGGAGGTCACGCCTTGCCTGATCGAAGGCCTCGGCCGTCTGCAGTTTCCGCTGCTCGGCCATTGCCTGATCGGCGCGGCGCAGTTCATCCTCTTCCTTCTTGATCTCATTTTGGAAGTTGGTGCGCACACGTTCGATCTGGTCCCGGATCGACTGCATCGACTTGGCTTCGCTCATGATCCGGTTCGTGTCGATCACCATGACCGTGGGCGTGGGAATGGCGTTCGCCTGAGCCGACGCCGGCACGGCCCAGACGGCCGCCATCAGCGCGGCGACCATCGGGAGGGCGAACCGGATCATCAGAACCTCGTGCCGAAGCTGAACAGGAAGCGGTCGACCTCGTCGAAGTCCTCCTTGAGGATCGGCTCCGCGAAGTCGAGCCGGATCGGGCCGAAGGGCGACCGCCAGGTCAGGCCGACGCCGACGGAGGCCCTCAGCGACTCGCTCTCCTGAATGAGCGAGTCGTTGTCGTCGATTCCGCCGAGCGTGCCCACATCCGTGAAGACCCGCCCCCTGAGGCCGAGTTCCTGGGGCAGACCGAGGGGGAACGTCACCTCTGCGGAGGCGGTGGTGTAGCGGTTGCCGCCGAGCGCGTCGTCGGTAAGGCTGTCGCGGGGACCGATGCCGCTGACCGCGAAGCCGCGCAGCGACTCGCCGCCTTTGAAGAAGCGGTCATTCAGCCCGACATCCTCTCCGAGGCCGACGACGTAGCCCGCCTTGCCGCCCAGACCCAGAACGACCTCGTCGAGCAGGGAATAGTACCAGGACGCGCCGACCTCGGTCCGGAGATAGTGCACCGAACCGCCGAGGCCCGCGATCTCGTTGCTGAGGCTGAGGGTATATCCCTCCGTCGGTTCGAAGCGGTTGTCGCGCGTATCGTAGATCAGATCCTGGCCGATCGACGAGGTGTAGCTGACGCCCTCCTCCTTGCGGATGAAGCGCGAGGCGTCGCTCTCCGGGTCGATGTCGTCTCGCCGGAACGTGTACTTCCAGCGCTGCGACAGGGGCTCGGTGATGCGGTAGCCCATCCGCAGGCTGACGCCCGCCGTGTCGAGATCGAACGAGCTCTCGTCGGTGTTGTCCCGGATGATCCGGAACACATCCACGCCGGCCAGCAGGGGCCGGTCGAGGAAGTAGGGCTCGGTGAAGCTGAGGTCGATCTGCTGCTGTTCCTGGGAGACCTGGAAACCGAGGCGCAGGTCCTGGCCTCGGCCGAGGAGATTGCGCTCACGCAGCGCGATGTCGGCGAGCGCGCCCTGGGTCGAGGAGAAGCCCGCACCAAGCGAGATCTCGCCGGTCGACCGCTCGGTGATGTTGACCTTTACGGTCGTGCGATCGGGCTGGCTGCTCGGCACGTTGGTCACGTCGACCTTCTCGAAGAACCCGAGATTCGCGATCCGCTGCCGCGAAAGCCGCATCTTCTGCGTGTTGAACGCGTCTCCCTCGAGAAGGCGGAACTCCCGTCGGATCACCTTGTCGAGGGTTCGGACGTTGCCCTCGATCTCGATGCGGTCGACATAGACGCGCGGCCCTTCGCCGATTTCGAAGACGACGTCGATCAGCCGCTCGTCCCGCCGCCGCTGAACCCGCGGCCGGACGTCGACGAAGGCGTAGCCGAACTTCCCGATCTCCTGATTCAGCTTCTCGACGGTCTGCTCGACCTGCGTCGCGTTGTACCAGCTGCCCTCCTTGATCGTGACGAGCGGCCTCACCTTCTCTGCACTCAGGTCGGGCAGCCGGCTGGTGACGTCGAGATCGCCGAAACGGTAGCGCTCGCCCTCCTCGATCGTGAAGGTGATCACGAAGGCGCTGCGATCGGGGGTCAGTTCGGCGACGGCCGACACGACGCGGAAGTCGGCATAGCCCTCGGAGAGGTAGAATTTCCGAAGCAGCTCACGGTCGAAGGCCAGGCGATCGGGGTCATAGACGTCGTCGGACGTCAGGAACTTCCACCACCGGCTTTCCTCGGTGCGGATCACCGACCGGAGATCGCCATTGTCGAACTTCTGGTTGCCGACGAAGTTGATGCGCTCGACCGTTGTCCGGTCACCCTCCTCGATCTCGAACACGAGGTCGACCCGGTTCTGCTCGAGCTGGATGATCTTCGGCTCGACGCGCGCAGCGAAACGGCCGCTGCGTCGGTACAGCTCGAGGATTCGCTTCACGTCGTTCTGCACCCGCGTGCGGGTGTAGACGATGCGCGCGCGGGACTGCACCTCGCTGCTCAGTGCCTCATCTTCGATCTTGCTGTTGCCTTCGAACGCCACCCGGTTGATCACCGGATTCTCGGTGACCCGCACGACCAGCACGTCACCCTCGGGGTTCAGCGCCACATCCGCAAAGTATCCGGTGGCGAACAGCGCCTTCAGCGAGTCGTCGAGCTGCGCCGCGCTCAGCCGGTCGCCTTCGCGAATCGTGAGGTAGGAGCGCACGGTCTGCGGATCGACGCGCTGCGTGCCCTCGATCCGGATGCTGCGCACGATCCCCGATCCCTGTGCGGGGGCCGCAGTCCCCCCTCCAGGTGCCAGCTGCGCCAGCTGGGTCCACGATCGGGCCTCCGCCGTACCCGGCGACGGCCCAAGCAGGGGCAGCAGCGCGAGGCACGCGGCGAGAGTTACGCGGAGACCGCGTCGGACGGAATTTTGCATCAGTTAGCTGGCGATCTGCCTGACGAAATCGACGACGCGAAAATAGACGAGATCGTTCCACGTTGCGAACAGCATCAACGCGAGAACGAGGCCGAAGCCGATCCGAAAGCCGTATTCCTGTGCACGCTCGCCCATGGGCCGGCCACGAATTGCCTCCACCGCATAGAACATAAGATGGCCGCCGTCGAGCATCGGTACCGGAAAGAGGTTGATCAGGCCGAGATTGATCGACAGCAGCATCATGAAGTTGACCACGGCGACGATACCGACCTGCGTCACTTCGCCGGAGAGGTGAGCAATCCGTGCCACTCCTCCCAACTCGTCCGCGGATCGCGCCCCGACGATCATCTGCCACACGACCTTCAGGATCGTGGCGGACATCGTGATCGTGTTCTCGACGGCTGCGCCGACCGCCTCCAACGGACCGAGACGGACGACTTCGAGGCCGCCGCGCGCGATGCCGAGCTGTCCGAAACGATGCGTGTTGCCGAACCGGTCGACCTGCTCCTGCATGGCCGGCGTCACCGTCATCGACACGGGGCTGCCGTCGCGGTCGACGAGGATCTGGAGGGGCACCTGCGGGTTCAACTGGACGATGCGCTGGATGTCCTCGAACCGGTCGATCGAAGCACCGTCGAGCTTGACGATCACGTCTCCCGGACGCAGACCGGCGGCCTCGGCCGGACTGTCGGGCATCACCATGCCGACCTCGGGCGGCGTGAACGGCCGCCCCGCGGTCATGAACAGCCCGGCACCGAGAATGATCGCCAGGAGGAAGTTGGCGGCCGGCCCGGCAGCGACCACCGCTGCCCGCTGCGCCAGGCCCTTGTGATGGAAAGAGCGCGCCCGGTCCTCGGGCGACATCGCATCCAGGTCGCGGCCGGGGTTGCTGGCCGCGCCGGCATCGCCGAACATGCGGACATAGCCACCCAGCGGGATTGCGCTGAAGCGCCAGCGCGTACCGTGCCGGTCGTTCCAGCCGAACAGCTCCGGTCCAAAGCCGATGGAGAAGACCTCCACCTTCACACCGCAGCGTCGCGCCACCCAGAAATGCCCCATTTCGTGCACGAACACGAGCACGGTCAGGATCGCCAGGAATGGGAGAATGTAGCCTAGGATGAGCGACATGGGGCCACGTTAGTGAGCGGTGCCGGTCGGGGCAACCGCGATCCGTCCGATTAAGCCGCGAGCGATCTCCCGCGCGGCCATGTCCGCCTCTACGACGTCCGCCAGCCCCGTCAGGGATCGCACCGGAGCCGCCGCGAGGGTCGATTCGACCACCGCTATGATGTCGAGGAAACCGATCCGCTCGGCCAGGAAGGCGGCCACCGCCACCTCGTTGGCGGCATTGAGGACGGCCGGCCTGCAGCGCCCGGCGACCAGCGCCTCCCGGGCGAGCCGCAGGGCGGGAAAGCGGACGGGATCCGGGGCCTCGAACGTCAGCCGGCCGAGCGACGCGAAGTCCAGGCGCGCCCCGGATACGGGCATGCGTTCCGGCCAGGCGAGCGCCACCGCGATCGGCGTGCGCATGTCGGGAAGCCCGAGTTGGGCTAGGACGGAGCCGTCGCGGTAGGCAACCATGCTGTGCACGACCGATTCCGGGTGGACCAGGATCTCGATCCGCACGGCGGGCACGGGGAACAGGTGGGCAGCCTCGATCAGTTCCAGGCCCTTGTTCATCATGGTGGCCGAGTCGATCGTGATCTTGTCCCCCATCTCCCAGTTCGGATGGGCGAGCGCCTGGGCCGGCGAAACCCGGCGCATCTGCTCGAAAGGCATCGCCCGGAATGGGCCGCCGGAGGCGGTGAGGATGATCCGCTCGACGCCCTCCGGGCGGGCGCCGTCGAACACCTGGAAGATCGCGCTGTGCTCGGAATCGACCGGCAGGATGATCGCGCCGCTGCGCCGCGCCCGCTCCATGACGATATCGCCGGCGCAGACGAGGCACTCCTTGTTCGCCAGCGCCACCGTGGCGCCGCGGTCGATCGCCGCGAGCGTCGGTCGCAGGCCCGCGGCCCCGACCACCGCAGCCATGACCAGTTCCGCCGGTCTGCCGGCGGCCTCGACGACCGCCTCGGCGCCGGCGGCGATCTCGATGCCCGTCCCGCCGAGGGCCGCCTTCAGAGGCCGCCACGCGTGCGGGTCCGATACGGCGACGAAGCGGGGACGGAACCGGCGTGCCTGCTCGGCGAGCCGGTCGATCCTGCTGCCCTTGGCCGTCAGCGCCTCGACCACGAACCGTTCCGGGGCCTCTGCCACCAGCGACAGGGTGCTGCAGCCGACGGACCCCGTCGACCCCAGGATGGTGATGCTGCGCGGGTCGGTCGTCACAGCCACCGCCAGCCGGCAGCGAGCAGCAACGCCGCCATCGGCGCGGCGAGCAGAAGACTGTCGAGGCGATCGAGCACGCCGCCATGCCCGGGAATCAGGTTGCCCGCGTCCTTCGCCCCGAAGCGCCGCTTGAGTCCAGACTCGGCCAGGTCGCCGACGACGGCGGCCAGTGCCACCATCAAAGCCGCCGCGGCCGCAGCGGCCCAGCCCTTCGCCCCGAGCGAGAACCCGAACATCCCGCCGACCGCCGCAGCCGCAGCCATGCCGCCGAAGAAGCCCGACCATGTCTTGTTCGGGCTGATCGCGGGTGCCAGGCGCGGACCGCCGATCGCACGGCCGGTGAAGTAGGCGCCGATATCTGCTGCCCATGTCACGCACAGGACCCAGAACACGTGATCTGCACCGGCCGCACGCAGCCAAAGGAGCGCCACGCAGGGCAGCCCCAGATAGAGGAGACCGACGGCGCTCCAGCGCAAGGACGCCGTCGCCCCTACCATCGAAGCGGTGGCCATGCCGGCGGCTACGATCGCAAGCGCCGCTGCCGACGCGTCGTACGCCTCGCCCACCTGCGCCGCGATCACCATTGCGACGAGCAGCACGATCAGGCTCACCCCAAGGGGACGTGGCGGGGCGAAACCGCACAGCCGCGACCATTCCCAACCGAGTGCGCCGGCGGCCGCGACCATCAGCACGGCAAGGGCGATGCCGCCGAGATGGACGGCGAGGAGAGCGACCGGCGCGAGGATGGCGGCTGAGAGGATGCGCCGCTGCAACTCCCCGCCACGGCCATCAGGCGCTGGTCGCGCCAAAGCGACGCTCCCGCTTGTGAAACTCGCCGATGGCATCCTCCAGATCTCGTGCCGTGAAGTCCGGCCAGAGAACGTCGGTAAAGATCAGTTCGGCATATGCCGCCTGCCACAACAGGAAGTTGCTCAGGCGCTTCTCGCGCCCGGTGCGGATCACGAGGTCCGGATCGGGAATGTCCCGGGTGTAGAGCCGTTGCGCGATGGTGCCCTCGTCGATCTCGTCCGGCCGAATGCTGCCGTCCGCCGCTTCCCTGGCGATCTGCCTGACCGCCTTCGCCAGCTCGTCGCGGCTGCCATAGCTCAGCGCGAGCACCATGGTGATGCCGGTATTCGCGGCAGTCAGTTCTTCGGCGTGCTCGACGAGGTCGATGATGTCGCCGGGCATCCGAGTTCGATCGCCGATCATGCGCACCCGCACGCCGGTGCGGTGGAGGTCGGCGACCTCGCTGCGCAGATAGACGCGCAGCAGGCCCATCAGGTCTTCGACTTCCGGCGGCGGCCGGCGCCAGTTCTCCGACGAAAAGCTGTAGAGAGTCAGGTACGACACGCCGAGTTCGTCGGCGCGGCGCAGAACCTGGCGCGCCACCTCGGCGCCGCGTCTGTGACCGAAAATGCGCGGCAGCCCGCGGCTCTTCGCCCAGCGGCCGTTGCCGTCCATGATGATGGCCACGTGCGCGGGCGGCGACGACCCCTCGCTACTCTGGACGGCGCTGACCATGCCTCAGACCTGCATAATTTCCTTTTCTTTGGCCGCCAGGGCATCGTCGACCGCCTTGATGTGCTGGTCGGTCAGTTCCTGGATCTCCTCCGCCCAGACCTTCTGCTCGTCCTGGGACAGTTCGCCTTCCCTTTCCATCCGCTTCAGCATGTCCATGCCGTCGCGCCGGACGTTGCGGATGGCCACGCGCGCCTGCTCGCCGTAGCGCGCCGCGATCTTCGACAGTTCGCGCCGGCGATCCTCGCTCAGTTCGGGAATAGGTATCCGCAGCAGCTGCCCGTCGCGCATGGGGTTGAGGCCGAGATTGGCCTCGCGGATCGCCCGCTCGGTGGCCGCCACGACCGCTTTGTCCCAGACCTGGACCGTGATCATCCGCGGCTCCGGCACGCCGAGCGTGCCCACCTGGGCGATCGGCATCTTCGCGCCATAGGCCTCGACGGTGATCGGCTCCAGCAGGCTGACCGAGGCACGCCCGGTACGCAGGCCCTGGAATTCCCGGCGGAGCGCCTCGAGCGCCCCATCCATCCGCTTCTGAACGTCGTCTATGTCGGGATCGGCCACGAGATCACCCGTTCGCATCGCAAACGATGGTCGACTTGCCGCGGCCCGAAACGACCTCGGCAAACGCGCCATCATTGTGGATCGAGAATACAAGAATCGGAATGCCGTTGTCCCGCGACAAGGCAATTGCGGAGGCGTCCATCACACCGAGCTGCCGCGTCAGCACTTCCATGTAGGTCAGGCGGTCGTAGCGGACGGCCTTCGGATCCTTCTTCGGATCGGCACTGTAGACGCCGTCGACCTGCGTTCCCTTGAGAAGGGCGTCGCACGCCATTTCGGACGCGCGCAACGCCGCCGCGGTGTCGGTCGTAAAGAAGGGATTGCCGGTCCCCGCCGCGAAGATCACGACGCGCTGCTTTTCCATGTGCCGCTGAGCCCGCCGGCGAATGTACGGCTCGCACACCGACGACATCGGGATCGCCGACTGGACACGGGTCGGGACATCGATGCGCTCCAGCGCGCTCTGCATCGCCAGGGCGTTAATCACGGTCGCGAGCATGCCCATATGGTCGGCCGTTCCGCGGTCGATGCCCCAGCCGGCGCCGGAGATCCCGCGGAAGATGTTGCCGCCGCCGACGACCAGGCAGACCTCGACCCCCATGGCGCGGACCTCGGCCACGTCGGCCGCGATTCGGTTCACGGTTTTCGCGTCGATGCCGAACTCCTGATCCCCCAGCAGCGCCTCGCCCGAAATCTTGAGGAGTACGCGACGATAGCGCGGCTGGACGGTCATGTGCGGCGGATCCTCCGATGGCTGGCGGCGGGACCGGGATCCCGCCGCACCGGCTGGTCAGCGATTGAGCGTCGCTGCGACTTCGGCTGCGAAGTCCTGCTCGGCCTTCTCGACACCCTCGCCGAGGGCCATGCGAACATAGCCGGGCACGCTGACCGGCGCACCAGCCGTCTTGCCCGCCTCCGCCAGAACCGCCTTCACCTTCTGGTCGGGGTCGAGCACCCAGACCTGCTCCACGAGGACGACTTCCTCGTAATACTTGCGCAGGCGGCCCTCGACCATCTTCTCGACGATGTTCTCGGGTTTGCCGGATGCCCGGGCCTGTTCGCTCAGCACCGCGCGCTCGCGGTCGAGCGCCGTCGTGTCGACCTCGTCGGTGCTCGCCCACTGCGGGTTGGCCGCAGCGACGTGCATTGAGATCTGCCGGCCGAGTTCCTCGATCTTGCCGACGTCGCCGCTGGTCTCGAGCGCGACCAGCACGCCGATCTTCCCGAGACCCGGGGCCGTCGCGGCATGCACGTAGCTGCCGATGAGACCCTGCGAGGTCGACAGGCGGGCGAACCGGCGCAGCGTCATGTTCTCGCCGATCCGCGCGATCAGGTTTGTGAGTTCCTCGGCAACCGTTCCACCACCCGGATAAGCGGCGGCCTTGAGTGCCTCGACATCGCCCTCGACGCCCAGCGCCACCTCGGCGACGGTGCTGACGAAAGTCTGGAAGTCGGGGTTGCGCGCGACGAAGTCGGTCTCGGCGTTGACCTCGACGACGGCGCCCGTCGTGCCCTTCACGGCAACGCCGACTAGACCCTCGGCGGCGACGCGACCCGCCTTCTTCGCCGCAGCGGCGAGGCCCTTCTTGCGCAGCCAATCGACCGCCGCTTCCATGTCGCCGTCGGTCTGATTCAGCGCCTGTTTGCAGTCCATCATGCCGGCGCCGGTCGTCTCGCGCAGTTCCTTGACCTGCGCGGCGGAGATTGCAGCCATTGCTCTTCCGTCCTCGGTTTCGGCCGGCTACCGCCGGCCGCAGTTAGCGGATGTCGCGCTCAAGCCGTCGCGGCCGGCGCGCTCTCCTCTTCGGTCGCCTCGGCGGGAACCTCGGTCATCGGCTGATCCTGCTCGCCGATGTCGACGCCGGAGGTCACCATCTCGCGCTCGAGGCCGTCCAGCACGGCGCCCGCGGCGAGTTCCAGATACAGGCTGACGGCGCGGATCGCGTCGTCGTTGCCCGGCACCGGATAGGTGATTCCGCGCGGATCCGAGTTGCTGTCGAGGATCGCCACCACCGGGATGCGCAGCGTGTTCGCCTCCTCGACGGCGATGTGCTCCTTGTTCGTGTCGACGATGAAGATCAGGTCGGGCAGGTCCGCCATGTCCTTGATGCCGCCGAGCGTCTGCTCGAGCTTGTCGCGCTCGCGCGTCAGGTTCAGCGTCTCCTTCTTCGTCAGGCCGGTCGTGCCCTGCTGGAGCATCGCCTCGAGCTCCTTCAGCCTGCGGATGGAGTGCGACATCGTCTTCCAGTTCGTCAGCATGCCGCCGAGCCAGCGGTGGTTGACATAGTACTGGCCGCAGCGCTGCGCCTCGGCGGCGATGGCGTCCTGAGCCTGGCGCTTGGTGCCGACGAATAGGATGCGCCCGCCGCCGGCGGCGACGTCGCGAACGACCTCGAGCGCGCGATAGAGCATCGGCACGCTCTGCTGCAGGTCGATGACATGGATGCCGTTACGCTCGCCGAAGATGAACGGCTTCATCTTCGGGTTCCAGCGCCGGGTGTGATGACCGAAATGGACGCCGGCTTCCAGCAGCTGGCGCATCGTGAATGTCGGAATAGCCATGTGTCGTTCTCTTTTCCGGTTGTGCCTCCGCGGGATGTGACCCGTCCGGACGAGCCGGACACGGGCACCGGAGCGAGCGACGCACGGCGCCGCCCGCGTTCCCGCGTGCGAAGTTGGCGCTAGATAGTGCAGCGAGGGCCGTCTTGGCAAGGACGGCCTGCCCGCATACGCGGCTGTGCGCGTTTAGATCGCTTCCAGATAGTGCACGCTGAACCGCTCCCGGGGATCGGTCCAGGCCGCCCGCGGCGACAGGCCGCTGGTCTTCACCATCGCCTGGAACTCGGCAATCGTGAACTTGTGGGAGTTCTCGGTATGGATCGTTTCGCCCACGTCGAAGGCGAAGCGCCGGCCGTCGATCATCACGTCCTGCGCCCGCAGGCTCTCCAGGTGCATTTCGATCCGGCCCTTCGCCTCGTTCCAGATCGCCCGGTGGCGGAAGGCATCGAGGTCGAAGTCCGCCGCCAGTTCGGCGTTCATCCGCACCAGCAGGTTCTTGTTGAACGCGGCTGTCACGCCCTTCGCGTCGTCGTAGGCGGCGACGAGCACGGCGGGATCCTTCTTCAGGTCGGCACCGACGATGACGCCGCCGCCCGATCCGACCAGGTCGGCCATCCGCCGCAGGAACACGGCCGCTTCGCTGCGGTCGAAGTTGCCGATCGTCGACCCGGGGAAGAACACCACGCGCTTCGCGGTCTCTGCCCCCGCCGGTAGCGGCAGGTCGAAGCCGCGCGTGTAGTCGGCGATCACCGGGATGATCGGGATGTGCGGATAGTCAGCGGCCAGCTGCCCGGCGGCCGCCACCAGATGCTCCCCGGAAATGTCGGCGGGCATGAAGGCCGCCGGTGCTTTGAGGGCGTCGAGCAGGATACGCACCTTGCGCGTCGCCCCCGCCCCCGGCTCGATCAGCACGACGCCCGGCCCCGCCAGTGCCGCGATCGACGTCGCCCGGGCTTCCAGGATGCCGATCTCGGTGCGGGTCGGATAATATTCTTCGAGCTCCGTGATCTCCTCGAATATCTCGGAGCCGCGGGTGTCGTAGAAATACTTGGCCGCCAAGCGCTTCTGCGGATGGGACAGCCCATCCAGCACGTCGCTGAGGAATGGCCCCCGTCCGGGCGCCAGGTCGAGCGTCTGCAGGGCCGCCGCCCCGGCGTTCACGCGGCCTCCGTGGCCAGGCGGACGCCCGAAAACGGCCAGCGCTGGTGCGGATAGAAGAAGTTCCGGTAGGTGGGCCGGACATGATCCTCGGAGGTCACGCAGCAACCTCCGCGAAGCACCATCTGATTGATCATGAATTTCCCGTTGTATTCGCCGACGGCGCCCGGCGGAGGGCGATAGCCGGGATATGGCGCATATGCACTCATGGTCCATTCCCAGACGTCGCCGAACATCTGCTGCAGGCCCGGCGCATCGCGCACCGGCAGCGGGTGATGGGCGCCGTTGGCGACGAAGTTCCCGGCGACCGGCACCGAGCCGGCGGCCACTTCCCACTCCGCCTCGGTCGGCAGCCGGGCGCCTGCCCACCGCGCGAAGGCGTCCGCCTCGTAGTAGCTGACGTGGCAGACCGGTTCGCGCGGGTCGATCTCGCGCTGCCCGCCCAGCGTGAACAGCGACCAGTCCTCGCCGTCGCGGTTCCAGTAGAGCGGGGCCTCCCAAGCTTCCGACTTCACCGCCGCCCACCCGTCGGACAGCCACAGAGTCGGCGTTCGGTAGCCGCCGTCGCGGATGAAATCCAGCCAGGCGCCGCAGGTCACCGGCCGCCCCGCTAACCGGAACGGCGGCACGTAGGTCCTGTGTCGCGGCGTCTCGTTGTCGTACGCAAAGCCCTCGCCCCGATGGCCGATCTCGACGAGGCCGCCCTCGAACGAGACCCAGGACTCGGCGGGGATGCTTCCCGGCTGCCGCGTCGGGGGCGGGGCATAAGCCGGCCGCAGCGGGTTGAAGGACAGCACGTGCTTGATATCCATGAGCAGCAGTTCCTGGTGCTGCTGCTCATGATGCAGGCCCAGGTCCACGAGTTCCGCGACCTCGCGCCCCGGTTCCTGCGCCAGGAGCCGACGCATCGCCTCGTCGACATGCCGCCGGTAGTCGCCGACCTCCGCCACGCCCGGCCGCGTCACGAGCCCACGCTGCGGGCGCGGATAACGGGCTCCCGCCTGCTCGTAATAGGAATTGAAGAGGTAGGCATAGGCGGAATCGAGCGGCCGGTAGCCTTCCAGGTGCGGCATCAGCACGAAGGTCTCGAAGAACCAGGTCGTGTGCGCCCGGTGCCACTTCGTTGGGCTGGTATCGGGCATCGACTGGACGGTCTGGTCCTCCGGCGACAGCGGCGCCGACAGTCGCTCGGTCAGATCACGAACCGCCGTGAAGCGTGCGGATAGGTCGTTCCACTGGTCTCCAGCCCCGACGGACCGGATCGGATCGACGACGGCAGCCATGAGATGCTCCCTTTGTTTCTTGCGTATGCCGCGTCCGGACGGAACAGTAGACCACACCGTCCCGGGATCAACCGTCACACGGTCCCGTCGAGCCACCCCACCGAAACCAACAGGCGAGCCGCATTGCCGGACACTGGAACGGGCCTAACGGGCCGCATTCGAGGAAGTTCCCGAACGGCCCAGGGGATGATGCTGATGGCGGTGGCCACGCTCTGCTTCGTCGTCATGCAGAGCATGGCGAAGCATGTGGGCAAGGAACTGCCGCCGTTCGAGGTCGCCTTCTTCCGCAACCTGTTCGGCCTCGTCGCGCTCACGCCGCTGTTCCTCCGCCACGGTCTCGAACCCCTGCGCACCGACCGCATCGGTCTCCACGCCTTTCGCGGCGCCCTCCAGAGCGTCGGCATGCTTTGCTTCTTCACCGGCGTGACGCTGATCCCGCTCAGCACCGTGACGGCGCTGAGCTTCACCGCGCCGCTGGTCGGGAGCCTGCTCGCCGTCCTCGTCCTGGGTGAGATGGTCCGGGCGCGCCGCATCACCGCGATGATCGTCGGCTTCGCCGGCGTGCTCGTGGTCCTGCGGCCCGGCCTGACCGAGATCAGCCCCGGCGCCCTGCTGATCCTGGCCTCGACGATCAGCTGGGGCAGCACGATGGTCCTGATCAAGATCCTGTCGCGGACGGATTCCAGCGCCACCCAGACCGCCTACATGGGCCTCTTCATGACGCCAATCACGCTCGTCCCCGCCCTGTTCGTCTGGGAGTGGCCCACCCTGGAGCACTATGGCTGGTTCGTCCTGATCGGCGCCGCCGGGACCCTCGGCCACCTCTGCTTCGCCCAGGCGTTCCGGCTGGCCGACGCGACGGCGGTTCTGCCGCTCGACTTCCTGCGCCTGCTCTGGGCGACGCTCGCCGGCTGGGTCGTCTTTTCCGAGCTGCCGGACGTATGGGCGTGGATCGGCGGTACCGTCATCTTCTCCAGCGCCACCTACATCGCCTATCGCGAAAGCAGGCTCGCCCGCGCCGACAGGCCCGTATAGCGCGGGGTTCCGCCACTTCGCTCCACACAAGCGAAAAACCCTAGGCCCGGCCTGGAATTATCTCTTGATTCGCAGGGGGGGTCCCCCAGCTTTTGGGGCCTTGCATCGACGAGGTAATTCGCACAAAACACGCGCCTCGTTTTCCACCCCCACCACTGGCCTCTGGGAGTTGCCTAATGACCAACCCTCTTGGGGAGCTGGCGTTTGTCGCGGGGTACAATGGATCGAAGGATCCGGCGTCCGCAAAGAAGCCGTTCAGCGCAACCCACACCACGCTCACCGTCGTCCCTTCCACTCCCGTCGAACCGGAGCAGAAGGATTATTTCGTTGAACGCGACGGTTTGAAGTTCGCGGGTACGCATCTGATCATCGATCTATGGGGCGCGAGCCGTCTCGACAACCTGGAGGTTGTCGAACAGGCACTGCGTGATGCGGCGATCGTGTCGGGCGCTACGATCCTGAATGTCGATCTGCATCATTTCGAGCCGAACGGCGGCATCTCCGGCGTCGTCGTGCTGGCAGAGTCGCACATCAGCATCCACACGTGGCCGGAGCGCAATTTCGCGGCGCTCGACGTGTTCATGTGCGGCGACTGCAATCCCTACAAGGGCATCCCGGTCCTGCGAGAGGCGTTCGGCCCGGACAACATCAACGTCATCGAGCACAAGCGAGGCCTGGTGCTTTGAGCGGCGGCTCGTGGTTCCGCGAGGAACTCCACAAGCACATCGCCATGACCTACGAGGTCGGTGAGGTCCTGCACAGGGGCCGAACCGACTTCCAGGATCTCGTGATCTACACGAACCCGACCTTCGGCCGGATCATGGCGCTCGACGGCGTCACGCAGACGACCGAGGGCGACGAGTTCGTCTATCACGAGATGATGTCGCATGTGCCGCTGTTCGCCCACGGGGACGCCAAGCGCGTCCTCGTGATCGGCGGCGGCGACGGCGGCGTCCTCCGCGAGGTGCTGAAGCATCCCGTCGAGGCGGCCGTCGAGGTGGAACTGGACAAGGGCGTCGTCGACGCCTCGATCCAGTGGCTGCCCTCGATCAGCGACGGTGCCTACGACGATCCGCGCACGCGCCTGATCGTCGGCGACGGCGCCAAGTTCATGGCCGAGACGGACGAGAAATTCGACGTGATCATCGTCGATTCGACCGATCCGATCGGCCCGGGCGCCGTGCTGTTCAGCCGGGAATTCTACGCCGACTGCAAGCGGTGCATGAACCCCGGCGGCATCCTGGTCACCCAGAACGGCGTGCCTGCCCTGCAGGCCGACGAGCTGGTGAGTTCGGTCGGCCATTTCCGGGCGCTCTTCCCGGACGGCAACTGCTATCTCGCCGTGGTGCCCACCTATGTCGGCGGCTTCATGGCGATGGGCTGGGCCTCGCTCGATCCCGCCAAGCGGACCGTCGACGAGGCGACCCTGCGCCGCCGCTACGAGGCGTCGGGCATCGAGACCCGCTACTATTCGCCCGAACTGCACCGAGGCGCCTTCGCACTTCCCAACTTCGTCAGGAAGCTGGTGGGCTGAGCCGAGGCTCTGCCGGACGACACGAGAAGGGCTGGCCGGAGCGATCCGGTCAGCCCTTTTCCATTGGCGCCGACGGATCCTTCGCCCACTCCTGCATCGAGGCGTCGTAGACCGCGACATCGTCGCGACCCAGCAGCGTCAGGGCGAAGGCGTCGCCGGTCGCCGCGATGCCGCCGCCGCAATAGGCGATGACCCTTCGATCCGGCGCCACGCCGGCCGCATCGAACGCCGCGCGAAGCCTGTCGGCCGGCAGGAAGGTCCCCGCCGGGTCGAACAGGCTGCGCGCCGGGACATTGACGCTGTTCGGGATCCGCCCGGCCCGGCCGTAGGTGATCCCGCCCTCGCCGCGATGCTGTTCGGGGCTCAGGGCGTTGACGATGCAGGTTCCCGCGTCGCCGGTCGCGGCGGCGACGTCGTCCTTGCCGACGAACAGTCCCGGCCGCGGCACCGCCACGAATTCGGCGGCCGGGTAGGCCGCCGGCGCCGTCGAGATCGGCCGGCCTTCGCGCCGCCACTTGGCGAAGCCGCCATCGAGGACGCGTGCGTCGTCGAAGCCGAAGGACCGCAGCATCCACCAGAGCCGCGTCGCCCATTGCGGCGAGTCCGTCGAGTAGAGGACGGCGCGAGTCCCCTCGCCCACGCCGAGCCGGCCCATCGCCGCCGCGAAGCGATCCGCCGGCGGCACGGTGAAGCGCAGCCGGCTGTCGGGATCCGACAGGTCGCCGATCAGATCGGCGAAGGCCGCCCCCGGAATATGGCCCTGCTGATACTGGGTACGGCCGCTCTCGGCGCGATACTCGCTCCAGTCGGGCAGCGGACGGAGGAAAACGGTGCAGTCCAGCACGCGAAGCCGCGGATCGCCGAGCGCCGCCTCCAGTTCCGCCGTCCCGATCAGCAGATCCGGGCGCGCATAGCCGCGTTCTCCCGCATCTTTCGCCGCGCTCATGTCCGTTGCGCTCATGCCTGTGCCTCCGGTCGGTGTGCCGCTAGTGTAGCCGGCAACGAGAACAGGAAGAACATGCCTCCCGGAAACGCCCCCGCCACCATCGTGCCGATGTCGCAATCGGCGCGCGGCATCCTCTGCATGATCGCCGGCGTCTTCGTCCTGACCACCCAGGACGCCATCACCAAGTGGCTGACGGACGGGTATCACCCGGGCGAGATCACCTTCTATCGCGGCATCTTCTCCTTCATACCCATCGCGATCCTGGCGGCGCGCACGGACGGCTTTGCGGCACTGCGGGCGAACCGCCTGGGGGCCAACCTCGTGCGCGGGCTCTTCGCGCTGGCGACCTCGGCCCTGATCGTCTGGGCCTTCAGCGTGCTGCCGCTGGCGGAAGCCCTGGCGATCGTCTTCGCCAGTCCGCTCATCCTCGCCGCCCTCTCCGGGCCGATGCTGGGCGAGCGGGTCGGCTGGCGCCGCTGGGCCAGCGTCGCGGTCGGCTTTCTCGGCGTGATGCTGCTGACCCGCCCCTCGACCGCGGGGGTCGAACTCGTGGTGCTGATCCCGCTGGGCGCGGCCCTCTGCTCCGCCCTGCGCGACATCGCCACCCGAAAACTGGGCGGCCACGATTCCGCGACGACCATCATCTTCTATACGCAGCTGGTCGCCGTGGCGGGGACGGCACCGACGCTCCTGATCGCCTTCAGCGGCTGGCCGTCCGCAGCGGACTGGGCACTGTTCGCCGTCGCCGGCATCCTCGTCGGCATCGCCCATTCCTTCATCATCCAGGCCTTTCTCCTCGCGGAGGCCGCGACGGTGGCCCCCCTGCGCTATCTGGCTCTGGTCTATGCCGCGGTGCTGGGCGCACTATTATGGGGCGACCTACCCGATGCCTGGGCGATCGGCGGCTCGGTGCTGATCGCCGCCAGCGGCCTCTACACCCTGCACCGCGAGACCATGGCGCGGCGCAGGCCCCGAGCGGAGCGGTGACACGGCACATGACGACTTCCCTGCGGACCGTCGAAACGACCCGCGGCCGAATCGGCTATCGCAAGGCCGGGAGCGGCCCCGACACCCTCCTGCTGCTGCACGGCCTCGGCGGCAATTCCCTGTCGTGGGAGGCGCAACTGGCGGGACTGGCCGACGGAAGGACCGTCGTAGCCTGGGATGCGCCGGGCTACGGCGCGTCGAACGATCTCCCCACGGACGACCCCTCGCCCGACGACTATGCGGAATCGCTCTGCGCCTTCATGGACGCCCTGCGGATCGAAGCCTGCGACCTGGTCGGTCACTCCATGGGCGGCATCGTCGCGGCCCGCTTCGCGGCGTCACGACCCGCGCGGGTCCACAGTCTCGTCCTTTCCTGCACCTCCGCCGATTTCAGCCCCTCCGGCCCCGGCTTCGCTGCCCGGGTCGAAGACCTGCAAACGATGCCCGCCGCCGAGTTCGGTCGGCTGCGGGCGGGCGGCATGGCCGCGGCGGGCACGCCGCAGCCCGTGCGCGACCGCCTTGCCGCCGTCGCGGCCACCGCGCGCCTGCCGGGGTTCGCGGCGGCGGCGCGGATGCTGGGCCGGTCGGACAATCGCCACCTGCTGCGGGACCTCTCCCTGCCGGTACTGGTCATAGCCGGTGCAGAGGACAGGATCGCTCCCGTCGCCGAGGCCGATCGGCTGGCGGCGCTGATTCCGGGTGCCCGTCGCGTGACGATCGCAGGCGCCGGCCACGCCCCCTATGCAGAGGCGGTTGCATCCTATAACGACGCGGTATCGGATTTCCTGTCGCGGCGCTGAACGTGTGGTCATGACGTCACCTGAGCTATCGACCACGGTCGTCGACGGACGTTCGCTCGCTTGGCGCGAGGCGGGCCGCGGGCCGGCGATCGTCCTGCTGCACGACATCTGCGCAGACTCGACGGCTTGGGCACCGCAGTTCGGCGGCTTGGCCAAGGATTATCGCGTCGTCGCCTGGGACTGCCCCGGCTTCGGCGGATCGGCGCTGCTACCTCAGCGCGAACCGGCCGCAGCCGACTATGCCGACGCCCTCGGCGCGCTGCTGGCCCACCTCAAGATCGATCGGGCGGCCGTGGTCGGCGCCGGTCTCGGGGCGGTGGTCGCCACGAGTTTCGCCGCGAAGCGCGGGACCGCCGTGGGTGCGCTGGCGCTGGTCGGCGCGCAGGCGAAGATCGGCGGCGCCGAGGCGGCGCGCATGCTGGGTTGGCTCCAGGATCTTGTACGCGATCCCGCCGCCTTCGGCCTCACCTACGCCGACACGGCGCTGCCACGCGGTTGCGAACCGCCGGTACGAGCGCATGTCGCGGCCATGGCCGCCAGTATGGCGCCGATCGGCTTCGGGCGCGCATGCCAGATGCTGGCCGGCGCAAACCTGGCCGAACAGCTCAAGTCCGTCCATGCGCCACTGCTGCTGCTCTACGGCGATCTCGACCCGATCGCGCCGCCCGAGGCCGGGACTTTGCTCGACATGATCGTCCGCGGCACGGTCACGGAGATCGTCGAGCAGGCGGGCCACATGCCGCAGCTGGAGACGCCCGAGCCCTTCCACCGCGCGCTGCGCACCTTCCTCCGCGCCGCGCGCTCGCGCGCCTAGCGGAGCATCTCGCCCTCGGCTGCGCCCGCACCGGGCAGGTCTGCGATCTCACGCACCAGCTTGGTGCGAATGGCCGTGGCGAAGGCGTCGAAATCCGCGGCCGGTACGATGAAGGCGCCGGCGCCACCGATGACGTTCGCCTCGTAATAGGCGTCGAGGTCGGTAGCGCCGGGCCAGCCCCCGGGACCCGGGCGGCCGTTCAGGATCGGCAGCCCGTTGATCGTTATGCCGCGCGCCACCGCCTCGTCGCGGGCCGCGCCGACGGGGCGGCCACTGTTGTTGTAGCCGTCGCCGGACACGTCGATCACCCGTCGCAGGCCTTCGAAGCCGTTGCACTCAAACAGGTCGGAGGATAGGTCGATCGCCGCCGAAATGGACGTCCACCGCTCGGCGTGTTGCGGCTGTGCCTGGAGTTCCACCGCGAAGTCGGCCGCCGAGCCGCCGTCTTCGATCAGCCGCCACGCGACGACGATCCGCTGATGATGCTCGCCGGCCCATTCCATGTAGGTCACCGCGATCCGGCCGAAGGGGCCGCCACGGACGGCCTTCACGACATCGGGATGCGTCAGCGCCTCGACATAGCCGCGCCGCTGCAGCGCAGCCTCCTCCGGATCGATGCTGCCCGACACGTCCACCGCGAGGACGAGCTCGATGTCGACCGGCAGGTCGCTCGCAGACGCCGGGCCGGCGGCGGCCGCGAGGAAGGTCGCGAGCAGCGAGACGACGACGAGGCGGCAAAGGAGCGGCACGAGACGCCTCCCACGGGACCTGCCGCACAGTGAAACGCATGCCGGCCGGATCCGCCAGCCCGGTCGCGGGTCCGGTCAGACGGCGGCGCCGTCGATGTCCGCCTGCGGCACGCCGAGTTCGCGCGCCGTCGCGGCGATGCCGCGCCATGCATCGTCCGGAAGCGGCACGCCTTCCGCCAGCCGCGTGCGGCGGTAGCGGTCCTCCGTCTCGCCCGGCAGCAGCACCTCGCCGCCCGGCTCCGCCGGCCGGGCGCCCTGCACGAATTCGAGATAGGTCCGCATCTCCTCCCCAAAGAAGCCGTCGGTGTCAAAGAACTCGACCGTCATGTAGATCGACAGCATGCCGTTCGAGAACTGCCGCGGCGATGGGCCGGCCGTGCCGTTGCCGGTGAACGCCCCGCCCAGCAGCTCGCACATCAGCGCCAGCCCGGACCCCTTGTGCTCGCCCATCGCGCGGATGGCGCCGCGGTTCTCGCGCTTGTCGGGTGGCGCGTCCGGCCCGGCGTCGCCGTAGAGCGTCGCCGGGTCGTTCGTGAGCCGCCCGTCCGGCTCGATCAGCGCGCCCGGCGGCACCGGCTTGCCTCCCTTCGCAGCCACCAGCACCTTGCCCTCGGCCACCACCGAGGTCGCGAAGTCGAGGATCAGCGGCGTGTCCCCCTTGCGCGGCACGCCGACGCAGAAGGGCGCGGTCGAGAAGCGCTTGTCGACGCCGCCGAAGGGCGCCACCAGCACGCTTCCCGCGGCATTGACGAAATGCACCGAGACCTGCCCCGCCTCGGCCGCCATCTCGGCCCAGTCGCCGACCCGGCCGACATGCCCGGCATGGCGCAGCGAGACGATCGACAGCCCGCTGGCCGCCGCCTTCTCGATGCCGATCCGCACCGCCTGGGGCGCCACCGTCTGGCCGAAGCCGTATTGGCCGTCGAGCACCGCCATCACCGGCGAATCCTTCACGACCTTCACGGTGCGGTCGGCGACCACGGCACCGGTGAGCAGCTGCTGCACGTAGCGCGGCACCCGCACCACGCCGTGACTGTCGTGCCCGACCAGATTCGCGGAGACGAGGTAACGGCCGATCCGCTCGGCCTCGGCGGCGGAACAGCCCGCGCGCGCGAAAATGTCCGCGACCAGCCGTTCCAGTCTCTTGGCGTCGATCAGCACTGGCGTTCCCCTCATCGATGGCTTTTCCGGATATTCGGCGGTTTGCCGCCTGGTGGGAAGGCCGTGCGTTGCGCGTGTCACATCCCGCGGCAATGGCCATGCTCCTGCGCTCGCGGCGGTGGCGAACATGGCGGCGTTCGCGTAAAACCGTCGTTGGCCCCGGCCTCGAAGACACATCGCGAGCGACAGGAACCCTTTATGCAGCTGGCCAAGCGCCCCGTCACTTTCGCGCGCAGCGTCGCCTTCATCCTGATGATGGGGGCGGCGGCGCCCGCCCTGGCTCAGACTCAGAGCGGCATTCCGTCGCTTCCCGGTGGCTTCAGCATCAACGACCTTCCCCCCGACATCCAGCAACAGCTTCGGGCGGGCTCCGGCAATGCGCCGCCGCCGACGCTGGAGCCGGAGGAGCGGGAGCCGCGCTCGGTCCGCGCCAGTCCGGCAGCCGCCGCCCAGCCTTCGCTTCTTGAGGAGCAGTATAGTCGGCGTGCCGGCCGCCCCATGGAGCAGATCGGCTACGAAGTCTTCGGACCCGACGCCGGCGTGACGTTCCGAGAGGTGGGAGCTGCACAGGACGGTTACATCCTCGGCGTCGGCGACCAGGTCGTGGTGCATATGCGAGGCCGGACCAACCGGACCGACATGGTACAGGTCGACCGGGAAGGGGCGGTTGTACTCCCCGAGTTTCCGCCGATACCGGTCGCGGGCATCTCGTTCGGTGAATTCAAGGCGGCGCTCAAACGTGAAGCCGCCCAACGCATGCTCGGCACAGAAGTCTTCGTGTCGCTCGGCCAGGTGCGCGAAATCAGCGTTACGATGACCGGCGAGGTCACCAATCCGGGCGTTCTCACGCTCAGTAGCCAGGCTTCATTGATCGACGCGCTGCGCCTAGCGGGGGGCATGAAGAAGACCGGCAGCCTGCGCGGCGTGAGGATCATCCGGGAAGGCACGAACATTCCTGTCGATCTCTACGACTTCGTATTCGGCCGCTCCGACACAGGTACCCTCTCCCTGACGAACGGCGACCGCATTTATGTGCCGGTGATCGGCACCACGGTCGGATTGTCAGGACAGGCGAAGCGGCCGGGAATCTACGAGTTGGCGCCTGGCTCTGAGTCCATCACGACCAGCGGCCTCGTCGAAATGGGCGGTGGCGTTGGAGTCCGTGGACGTTACCGGTATGCAGTGCTGCGTGTCTTGCCGGACGGCACCGAACGTTTGGTCAGCCTCGACCGACCGTCAGGTCAGCCAATCGGCAGCGGCGAAATCCTCTTTGTAGAGACGGCAACCGACGTTACGGTCGGGACGGTGTCGCTCGCAGGTCACGCGAGGCTTCCGGGCCCGTACCCGTTGTCCAGCGCTGGGTCGGTTCGAGCGCTGGTTCGCGGATATGAGGGCTTGCTGCCGGATCCCTATCTCCCCTTCGCGGTGATAGAGACGACCGACCCACAGACACGCGCGAGCCGCTTCGACAAGATCGATCTTGGTGCAGCTGTTACCGGTCGACGTGACATCCGGCTGTCCAGCAATGACAAAGTTTTCATCTTCGGTCTGGACGATATCAGATACTTGGCGTCGGCCGACGTAGCGGCGGCGCTGTCGGGGCAGCCTTCACGAGGCGGGTGCGCGGGAATTGACTTCCTTACGCGCTGGGTCCTTGCAAACCCCAACTCGGATCTTGCTTCCGGTCAATTTTCGACCGCCCTGCAGAAACTGGTGGGGCCTCGCCTCGCCGCCGTCGATCAAAGCAAGGCCGGAAAGGCATGCCCCGCGATTTTCGACCAGAACCCGCGGCTGCTGACATTCGCCCTGCAGAACTCCATTGTCGTGCTCGGAAACGTCCTGAATCCTGGTGCCTATCCCGTCGCGGCACCCGATGGCATCGACCAAGTGATGGCCTTGGCGAGAGCCCTTTCCGGCGGACGCCAAAGTTCCGTCCAGGCGGTCGGCGCCACGGCTGAACTGAACCGGTTGGCGGCGGAGAGGGCGTCTGGCGTGAGGCGGCCAGCCGAGCGTCCCACGGTGAGGCGGAGTGCCGCCGTGGCCGACGTGGTCGAGATTGACGAGGACCGCGTCCAGTTGGTCGGACACGTGCGGTTTCCGGGAACCAGAAGTCTGGCTTCCGCCCCCACCGTTAAAGACCTGATCGGCGATCAGACTCAGTTCAAGCTGGACCCGTATCTCCTCTACGGCCTCATCCTGCGGCGGAACCCTGACACTTTCATGCGGGAAGTCATCCCGTTCTCGCCCGCGAGCGCCATGTCGGGCGGCGATCCCATTCCACTTGCGAGCCGAGACGTCGTCCGGATTTTCGGCTTCCAGGAAATACAGCAACTCGTCCAGGGCGGCGGCCAGGCACCGCCTGCGTCGGCAGGAGATGCATCCCCGGCTCAGGGACAGGCGGGGACCGGCACCGGCAACCCGACTGGACCAGCGGGTACCGCCGGGCCAATCGTGCCGGGCGGGCGGATGGGCCCCCTCGGTCAGGGCGGCCCGGGGCCGTCGCAGGCACAGCAGCAGGCCGGAGGCGCAATCGGCTCCCCAGGCGGCACCGGTCAGGGCCCCAGCTCGGTACCGGGCCAATTTGGCCAGTCTTCTGGACAATCCGGCCAATCAGCCGTGTTGACAGGCCCGTCCGGCGCGGCACTCAGCCGCTTAGGAACGATCGACACGTCATCGGCGGGGGCCGTACCCTCCGGTGATCAGGCGGCGGAGCAGCCGAGCGAACCGGGCACGTTGGCGCCCGAGACCTTGGGGCGCCTGCTCGCCGACGCATCGGTCGAACTGCTGGGACAGGTCGTCGTGCCCGGCCGCTATCCGATCGTCGGCGAACTGTCCCTCGACAAAGTCCTTTCGGCAGCCGGCGGCGTCGCCGCACGCGCCGACATGGGTGCCGTCGAGATTACCCGCTTCGTCCTCGCCCCTGATCGGAACGAAATGGAAGTGGAGCGGCAGCTTCATGACCTTCGCCTGATCGCACCGAGTGCGATCAGCGTGAGCGCGGGCACGGTCGTTCTCATCAACCCGCTCATCTCGCAACAGGAAATTGGGCTAGTAGAGATCCGTGGGGAGGTGAAGCGCCCAGGGCGCTACGGAATTGTGCGCGGTGAAAAGCTCAGCTCATTGATTCAGCGTGCCGGAGGTCTGCAGCCGCTGGCCTACCCTACCGGCGCGGTGTTTACGCGCGCAGCCGTCCGGCAGTCCGAGGCGCAAGCTCGCAGCCGAGCCGTAAGCGAGTTTCACCGCGCACTGATCGGACGCATGTCGGAACCAGCCAGCAAGACCAACGAGCAGCTGACGCCTCAGCAGATCGACGTGATCACCGATCTGCTCGGCAAGCTTCAAAGCACCGATGCTCTTGGCCGAATGGTCGTCGAGTTGAATCCGATCGTGCTTCAGCAGCGACCGGAATTCGACGTCACCCTTGAGGGGGGCGATCAGATCACGATCCCGCGGCGGCCTTTGTCCGTGTTCATCTCGGGAGAAGTTTTCAATCCGGGCGCACAGCAGTTCTCCACGACGACCAGCGTCAGCGAATACCTGGAGGCGGCAGGCGGTGTGACGGACGACGCTGACCTCTCGAACGCCTTCATCATCCGGCCCAACGGCTCCGCCTCGCGCATCAACTTCTCGGTCTGGGGCTCGTCGAACGACGAGATCCTGCCTGGGTCGTGGATCGTGGTGCCGCGCGACATTGCGCCGTTCCGGATGCGCGAGTTCGCGACCACCGTAACACAGATATTCAGCCAGCTGGCGGTGAGCGCCGCCTCGATCGCGGTCATCAGCCGCAACTAGGAGACTGGCATGCACGATGCCCGACGCGGGCTACCGCGCCGGGCATCGGTGTTTCTGGAGCGAAGACGTCGGCGGTTCGACATCACCGCGAGCGGCACAACCCTGCTCCGAGCACTGCACCGTAACCGCGCTGTCTACTTGCCCCCGGTGCTTTGTATCGTATTCAGAATCCCGCTGTCGCCGCCAGCGCCGGTGCCGGTGTGGGTCCGACCGATGCGGCCGCTGAAGTTACGCGCTCAACGGCCCCTTCGCGTACACAACTGCGATATCAGGATACCGGTTGCAGGCGACGGATGCGGTTGATTCGGAGCGTGCGATAGGTGTCGCAGGTCGACCATGCGGCGAGTTGGCCGGTAACCTCGACGCGCTCACCTTCCACCACCCCGCCCAAAGTCCCCACCAGGGCATAAGGGTCCTCGCCGGGCACGGTGAGCAAATGGCATTGGTTGGGATCTACCGCTACCAGACTGATCTGCCCCTCCACTGTCACCCTCACTTCGTCCCGCCATACCGCCTGCACGTTGCTGGAACCGCGGCTTTCCGCGGCGCCGCCGCCGAAGCCGAGGTCCGTCATGAGGCCCTGACCCGTCGCGCAGCCGCCGAGGGATGCGATGGCGGCGAGCGCGGCGAGATTTCTGATGATGCGCATGCTGGGTCCCGGCTTTTGCGTCAGGGTCGGTAGAGCCATCGGGCGTCGACGGCGAAGAGCGAGTCACGGTCGCCCGGAGTATCGGGCTGATCCGTCTGGTAACGAAGGCCGAACGCCAGCGACGACCGGTCGAGTGGTACCTCAAGGCCGAGTTCGAACACGTCGATGTCCTCGGCCGTAGCACTCACCGCGTTGCCACCGGGGCTGCCATCGCGATTCAGGTCTGCATGATGGTAGGCGCCGCGATAGATCCACCCGCGATCGTCGGTGAGAATTCCGATCGCCGAAAGCAGACGCGTGTCGTTGTCCAACGCATGGGCGATCGGCCGCCCGCGATAGCGATAGCCGGTCCTGTAGATGAAGTGGTTGTAGGTCAGGTCGTATCTCTTGTCCGAATTGAGCACGCTGGCGGCCGTATCGGAATATTCCGTGACAAAGCGCCAGTGAGCCCCGCCCGCGCCGGCCGCACCGGCGAGCGACATCCCGACCAATCCGGTGGCGCGGCTAGGGAAACCCCCGGCCTCGTCGTCTCCGATATACTGCGCATACCCGGCATATGCCAAGCTTCCGATATGGCCGGCATAGCGGGCGTCGAGGCCCGCGAGTTGGTTCGACGGGTCGCTCGCGCCGCCGGTATTGTCCCGTCCGGTGACGGCGTCGAACCAGGTGCCGGCACTGCAGGATCGGTCTTCGCCGCAGATCTGGAAGGTTCGCGACGCCGCGAGTTCGAGTCCGGGCAGCGGATTGACGGAAAGCCGCATCCCAGCGATCAGCGGATCCTTCACCGCTCGATCCCGCTCCTCAAGGACGCCGACGAAGACGTTGGCCTGCCACGGCCCGAGCCAGCGCAGCACCGGTAGCTCGGAGCCTTTCGGGTCGTTTCGCATGACGCCTACGCGCGGAAACGGCCGGGCGCTGTTCGACAGGATCAGGCTGCTGTTCCAGCCCGGCCCCCACCACTGATCCGTCAGCCCGCCATAGAGCAGCCAGTCGTGGGTCTCGTGCGCGACATAGCTTCCGTCCAGACGCAGTTCATCGTCGCTGAAATCCGCCTCCGACTGTCCGCCGATGCTGAGCCGCACCGCCGTCGACGGCCACATATATTCGGCCTGCGCCGTCGCATCCCATTCGTCGCGCGCCTGCTGTTCGAAGCCGCGCACCAGCGCCGGCGCGTTCGAGGCGGAGACGCTGACCGTCGCGCGCCACCGTTCGGTTTCGGTCTCGGCGAGATAGCGCTCGCGCACCCGCTCTAGCGCCGCGGCGACGTGGGGTGGCAGGCCGCTACGAACTGGACGAGTCATGGCGCCGGCGAACTGCGCCCACGGAATGGGCCACGTCGTAACCGGTCCGGGAACCACCCGCCACGCCTCCAGCAGCTCGATGTCGCTGCGCAGGTTTCGGTCCCCCGGATCGATCCACGGCGCTGCCGTAGCCGCGGGCACCGGGGCCAGCCCCAGCGCAATGCCGAAGAACATCACCGCGGCCGGACTGCAGGCTGCGAACCTCATCCGCCGATCCGGCACTGATATTGGGGGGCGGCAGGCAAGGGCTGGCAAGTCTCGTTTGGCGGCTCCCGCACTATGGAGCACACGGCCAGTGCGAACAAGTTCCGCCCCGTTAACAGGATCTTACGCAAACATGCCGATCCTGTCGGGTGCACGGCGATGCCCAGCGAGGCGGAGATGGCGGGTGAGTCCCGCGAACACACGGCGGCCGAGAACGACGCGAAGCCGGACAAGGCGGCGGCGCCCGTCGTCACACGCTCCGGCTATGCGCTGCTTTCCGGCGAACTGCTGCCCGCGCTGGCGTCGCCGACGGCCCAGGCGTTCGCGGTCCGTCAGGATGGCGCATCCGAGGGACAGCTGTTCGCCTTGGTCTTCGAATCCCTGTTGCCCCGGATCAGGGTGCTCCGGTCGCTGGCGGTGAACCAGCCGCATGGCGTCCTGCGTGTCCTCGATTGCAGTGTGGTCGATTGGCCGCCGCTCGGTCGACGTGCGATCGTGGCTGTCTGTGAGGTGCCCGAAGGTGGTCGGGTCGCCCTCGGGGACGAGCGCCTTTCCGTCCAGGAGACGGTGCAGCGCGTCATCTGGCCGGTTACTCGCGCCCTCCGCCACCTCGCATCGCTGGGAATCGCGCACCGTTCGATCCGCGCGGACAATCTGTTCTGGGCGGACGCGCGTCGCAGTTCGGTGATCCTGGGCGAGTGCTTCTCGGCTCCGCCGGGATCCGACCAGTCGGTCGCGCACGAGACTCGGCCGAACGGTGCCGCCGATCCGATGGGGCGCGCCGAGGGCTCCGCCAGCGAAGACCTCTATGCGTTGGGCATCACGGTCCTGGAGCTGACCTGCCGCGGATCCGCCTGGAAGGACGTTCCGGGCAAGGTGCTGACGCAGCGGAGGCTGGATTTCGGATCGGCGAGTGCGGTGCTGAGTGCCGAGGCCCCGCCGCCGGAGCTGATGCCGATGCTGCGCGGCCTCCTCAACGACGACGAGGAGCAGCGTTGGGGCCTGGACGAGGTAGAAACCTGGTTGCGCCAGGAGCGCATACCGCATCATGCCGCCGCCGGTGCTGGCACACAGGGAAAAAGCCTGCGCATCGGGCAGGAGCATTATCGCACCAGACCGTCGGCGGCGGCGGCGATCGTCGGGAACCCCCGCGCCGGCTTGGCCATCGTACGCTCCGGCGCGCTTGCCGACTGGCTGCGCAACGGCCTGCGCGACGCCGGCGCTGCCCAAGCCGTCGATACCCTCGTGCGATCCGCGCAGCGCTTCGCCGCGACGGGCCCCGACAGTGATGCGATCATGGCGGCGCGCGTCGCCAAGGTGATCGATCCAGACGGCCCTCTGCGCTATGGCAGTGTCACGGTCATGCCGGACGGGTTCGGCACGTTCCTGGCGTCGATCCTCATCGACGACCGGAACCGCACGGATCTCATCGGGATCATTCGGTCCGGCCTGCTCTCCGACGCCTACGGTGTGGCATGGGCATCCGCCGGCAGCAGCCGGGGCGACGCCCTTCAATTCGCGACACAGGCCGGCTTCGGTGCGGGGCTGGAGCGCTGCGCCTACGAACTGGTTCCCGACCTTCCCTGTCTCTCGCCAGCGATGCGGTCGGCCTACGTCCTCGACCTACCGATGTTCCTGCGTCAGCTGGAGCATCTCGCGCGAACAGCCGATTTCCGAAACTCGCCGCTCGATGCGCACGGCGCCGCATTCATCGCGCACCGCATGTCGCTCGGCCGGCAGCGGATCGCCAATCTCGGCAGCCGGCAGCCCCTCGCCGGGGAACGCGCCGTTCTCGAACTGCGCCTGCTCGCCGCCGCACAGATCATGGCCGGCCGGGAGCCGCTTCCTCTGCTCTCAAACTGGATGGCGGCCCGCATCGCGCCCCTGCCGGCCCGTCTGCACAATCGCGCGCTTCGCAAGCAGATCGCGGGACGTCTGGCAGCCGCGCGCGAGTCTGGACAGTTGATCGAGCTCTTGGCCCCGCTCGACGCCCAGAGCACCTGGGACGAAGACAGGCAGGGCTTCGACCGCGCGCGGCATCTGTTCGCCGCTGCAGGCGCCGAGATGGCGCGGCTCCGCGCCGAGGCCGACGTGATGGAACGCCGGGCCGCCAACCGGGGCCGCGAGATCGCCGTCGCAGTATCGAGCTTCGCCGGCTTCTCCGTCGTCGTGCTCGTACTCGCACTCCAGGCGCTTTAGGCATGGCCGCTCCAGCTCCCAGGACCTCGCCGGCGTCCCGGCGCACACCGGCCCAACGACCGGCCGTGCAGCGCGCGGCCCTACCGCGTGGGGCGGCTTCACGCCCCCCGGCGGGAGGCTACCGCGGTCGCCTGAAGACCGCGGGCATGACGGTGCTGGCGGGGTGCTTCCTGCTTCTCACCGTTCTCATGCCGCCGGCGGCGCTTCTCATCTTCATCGGCGTCATGCCGACGATCCTCGCGTGGATCGCCGAAGCACCCGAGCGCCGCGGCATTGCGACGGCGGTTGGGGCGCTCAACCTCGCGGGGGTCGGGCTTGCCGTCTACTTCTTCACCCTTGGCGGCGCCGAAACCGCGCGCCTGCCCCGCTATCTGTCCCAGCCGTCGGTATGGGTGGGGATGTATGGCTCGGCGGCCATCGGCTGGGGACTGTTCCTGACGATCCCGCCCGTCATCCAGGCCGCCGACCGGTTTCGGCGCCGCCAACGCGTGGCGGAATTGCGGCGCTTCCGTCGCAAGCTGACGGACGAGTGGGGACACGAGATTTCCGGCCCGCGCCATGTGTCGCCCGAGACTACCGACACGGTACTCTAAGCGGTCTTCCCCGGCCGCGCGGCGACGGCGTCCATCTTCTCCCGCAATGCCGCATTCTTGATCGCCTTCTGCAGCTTCTCGAAGGCCCGGACCTCGATCTGGCGGACGCGTTCGCGGGAGATGCCGTAATGCTGGCTCAGATCCTCCAGCGTCGACGGCGAATCCTTCAGCCTGCGCTCGTTCAGGATGAAGCGCTCGCGCTCGTTGAGCTGCTCCATCGCACCTTTCAGCATCTCGCGCCGGCGCGACAGTTCCTGGCTCTCCCCCAGCCGCGTCTCCTGGCTCTCGCTCTCGTCGACGAGCCAGTCCTGCCACTCGCCCTCGCTGTCGGCGCGCAACGGTGCGTTCAGCGAATGGTCCGGACTCGACATGCGTCGGTTCATCTGGACGACGTCGTCCTCCGGCACGCTCAGTGTCTCGGAGATCTTGCGAACGTTCTCCGGCGTGAGGTCGCCTTCCTCCACCGCCTTGAGCTGTCCCTTGAGCTTCCGCAGGTTGAAGAAGAGCTTCTTCTGCGCCGCGGTGGTACCCATCTTCACCAGCGACCACGAATGCAGGATGTATTCCTGGATGGCGGCGCGGATCCACCACATCGCATAGGTGGCGAGACGGAAGCCGCGCTCGGGTTCGAAGCGCTTCACCGCCTGCATCATCCCGACATTGCCCTCGGAGATCAGTTCCGAGAGCGGCAGGCCGTAACCGCGGTAGCCCATCGCGATCTTCGCGACGAGTCGCAGATGGCTGGTCACGAGCCGATGGGCGGCCTCGCTGTCGCCGTGCTCGCGCCAGCGCTTGGCCAGCATGTACTCCTCCTCCGGCTCCAGCATCGGAAACTTCCGGATTTCCTGGAGGTAGCGCGAGAGGTTGCCTTCGCTTCCGACGGCGGGAAGGTTGGCGGGAACGGGCGAAGTGTTGGCCATGGCACGATTCCGATCGACGGACGGGCGGCGGCTCCGGGCACGCCTCCGCATAGATGGCGTGTGCCCGAAAGAAACCCACGGAACGTTACTTTGTTTCCTCGCGCCGGCTCAATCCTCGGCGTCATCCGCCGCCAGCACCGCCAGCAACCCCGCCAGATCGGCCGGCACGGGCGACCGGAAGTCGAGCGGTTCCCCCGTGCGCGGATGGGCGAATCCGAGGGTCGCAGCATGCAGCGCCTGACGCGGGAAAGCACGGGCCGCGACGGCCCGCGGATCCTGGCCGCCCCGCCCGCCGCCCCCGTAGACGGGATCGCCGATCAGTGGGTGTCCACGGCTCGTGAGGTGTACGCGGATCTGGTGCGTCCGCCCCGTCTCGAGCCGGCATTCGATCTCGGCCGCCAGCCGCCCGAAGCTGCGCAACACCCTGTAGCGGGTGGCTGCGGGGCGGCCGCCGGTGCGCAGGACCGCCATCTTCTTGCGGTCGCGCGTGCTGCGGCCGATGTTTCCTTCGATCCGGCCGTTCGCTGGCTCGGGCAGGCCCCAGACCGCCGCCCGATAGACGCGCCGGACGGTCCGCGCAGCGAACTGCGCCGACAGCGCCGCATGCGCCAGGTCGTTCTTCGCCACCACGAGCAGGCCGCTCGTGTCCTTGTCGAGGCGATGGACGATGCCCGGGCGGCGCACGCCGCCGATACCGGAGAGGCTCTCGCCGCACCGCGCGATGAGGGCGTTCACCAGCGTTTCATCGCGGCTCCCGGGCGCGGGGTGGACCACCATGCCCGCAGGCTTGTCGATGACGATCAGGTCGTCGTCCTCGAAGACGACATCGAGGGGAATGTCCTGTCCCTGCGGATCGGCGGGCTCGGGCGGCGGGATCGTCACCACGAACCGCTCGCCCGCCCGGACACGGCGGCTGGGATCCGTCTCGATACCGGCTTCGCCCTGGACCGAACCGCTCCGCAGGAGGACCTGGAGGCGACTTCGCGACAATCCGGGCATCGCCTCGACCAGCGCCCGGTCCAGCCGTTCGGCCGCGGAGCCCACCGTCACCTCCGCCGTCGTCATCGTCTCGTCTCCGTCCCCGGTCCCATGTGGTGAGGATACATGGTAGTTGATCGTCTCGATTGATCGTCCGGATGCGGATCGCCAGCCATAGGATGACGGCGTGCGTGCACTGAAGGTTCTCGTCGTGGTGATGGGTTTGCTGATCGTGGTCGGCGTCATCACGCTCGCGATGGTGATCGCGCAGCGGCTGGGCGGCGCGACCACCGCCCGCATCAGCGAGCGCACCCTGACGCTGCCCGCCGGCGGACGCGTGATCGGCGCGGCTCCCGGCGACGGCATGCTCGCGGTCACCGTCGAAATGCCCGACGGAACCACGCGGATCGAACTCTTCGACTTATCCTCGGGAAAATCTGCGGGTGCGATTGCAATTGCCCCTGCAGCCCCCAGATAGGCGACCGCTGCCCACAAAGCAGCCGGCACGCAGCACCAAAATCGTCCGGCCGTCGGCGAAAGCTTGATCGTCACGGACGTTTCTGCCAATGTGCGCGCCGCTTATGGCCCCGTCGTCTAGCGGTCCAGGACACCGGCCTCTCACGTCGGTAACACGGGTTCGAGTCCCGTCGGGGTCACCAAGCTTTTCGCATCGTCCGCGCATCGGAAATGGTCGCGCGTCCGCTTGGCGGACCCAGTCGCGGCGGCGGATGCCGACGACGGCACCAACGATCAGCAGGATGCGATGACCGATCCCCGAACCGTCGAGCCGTTCGCGGCGACCGAGGCCGATGTCGTGGCCCTCGAACGCCTGATGACCGCGCGCCACAGCTGCCGCGCGTTCCTGCCCCAGCCGGTGCCGCGCGAGACGATCACGCGCATCATGGAAATCGCCCAGCGCACCGCCTCGTGGCGGAACGGTCAGCCGTGGCAGGTGGTGATCACCAGCGGCGAGGGGACCGAGCGCTTTCGCGAGGCGATGTACGCGCACGCCGCCAGCGATGCGCCAGACCAGTCCGACCTGCCGCGCCCGCGCGAGTATCGCGGCGTCTATGCGACGCGGCGCAAGGAGAGCGGCCTCGCCCTCTACCGCCAGCTCGGTATCATGAAGGGCGACCGCGACGGCTCCGATCGGCAGGCGATGGAGAATTTCCGGCTGTTCGGCGCGCCGCACGTCGCCATCGTCACCACGGATGCGTTGCTGGACGTCTACGGCGCCGTCGACTGCGGCGGCTATGTCGCGAGCTTCATGCTGGCCGCGCAGGCCATGGGCGTTGGGACGATCGCACAGGGTTCGCTCGCCCGCTTCTCGCCGTTCGTGCGCGCCCATTTCGGCATTCCCGATGACCGGCTGATGGTTTGCGGCATCTCCTTCGGCTTTCCCGACACCAGCCATCCGGTCAACGGCTACCGCACCACGCGCGCCGCCGTCGACGAGGTCGTGACCTGGGTCGACTGACGCCCTGCGCGGGCGACGCGAACCCGGAGCCCGCTGGGGCGTTTGTCTGACGGTGTCGCGATGGACGGCGCCGCTGCGCCGGCGGGGTAACCGATGCACGACCAGATCGAGGACCGTAAGCGGGCCCGAATGACGGAGCGCCATGTCGACGCCGACAGCGCCGAGGCCGCCATCGAGCGGGAAGAGGAACTGCAGCCGCCGGAACGCCGGTTCATGACCGCGGCCTTCGTCCTCGCCATCGTCGTGGGCATCACCGTCGCGGTCTGGCTACTGGGCTGAAACATCCGGCCGCGTCGCTGCGGCCGGATGGCCTCTCGGTCTACTTCACCGACGAGAAAGCGGTCGGCTGCAGGAACTGGTTGCTGACCTTGGCGACAATGGCACCGTCGGCTTCAGTCTCGGCCCGCTTCTTCAGCCACTCCGGATCGGCCGCGAAGGCGTTCCACTTCGTCTCGCGATCCGCCAGCGAATCCCACGCCAGCAGATAATAGAGGGTCTGGTTCGATTCGCCGACCAGCACCGTCCAGAAGCCGGCCTGTCTGATGCCGTGCCGCTCCCAGATCTTCAGCGTGATCGTCTCGAAACGCTTCAGCAGGGCCGGCAGCCGGCCGGGGACGCACTCGTAGACCCGCAATTCGTAGATCATCGGCCTTCCTCCCAAGGATGGGGAGCACCCCACGGCACCCCCTCTCTGTTGCCGTCGTCGATCAGTCCATCGGCATCCCGGGGTGCATCTTCCGCGAGTCGCCGACATCCATGAAGGAGGTCGAGAGCGACGGCATCGCCACCTCGGCGATCAATTCCGGAGTCCAGCCGCCGTTGTGGTGGACCATGCGGATCGGCCGCGGCAGGCTGTAGAGCGACAGTTCGGCCGCCCGCTGGTGGAAGACTTGGCCGTTGACGTAGCCGGCCTGCTCCGACGCCAGGAACGTGCACAGCGGGGCGATAGCGTCGGCGCGGCTGCGGCGCAGACGCTCCTCGCGGATCGCGGCGGCCTGCGGATCCTTCGGCGTCGGTACCGAGCGGGTCATGCGCGTGTCGGCGGACGGCGCGATGACGTTGGCCGTGATGTTCTTCGAGCCGTTCTCCATCGCCAGGATCCGCGCGAGCGCCACGATGCCCATCTTCGCGGCGCCGTAGTTCGCCTGGCCGATGTTGCCGAGCAGGCCGGACGTCGACGACACCATGACGATGCGGCCGTATTCCTGATCGCGGAACAGGTTGATCGCCGCGCGGCACACGTTGAAGTGTCCGGTCAGATGGACGTCGATGACGGCCTGCCAGTCGTCGGGCGACATCTTGTGGAACATGCGGTCGCGCAGGATGCCGGCCGGATTGAACAGGATGTGGGCACCGCCGAGTTCGTCGCGGGCCTGCTCGACCATGCCGAGGCAGTCCTCGTAGCTGGTGACCGATCCGAAGTTCGCCACTGCCTCGCCGCCGGCCGCCTTGATCTGATCGACGATCTGCTGCGCCGGGGTGTTATCGGCCCCCTCGCCCTCGCCGCTGACACCGGGATCGTTGACCAGCACCTTGGCGCCGTTCGCCGCCATCATCTTGGCGACTTCGGCGCCGACGCCGCGCCCAGCGCCCGTGCAGATCGCCACGCGACCGTCCAGCATGCCCATGTCTCGAGTCCTCACTTGGTTCGTTGGTACGGACATACTGTCCGGGACCGGCGCGCCGCTGTCAAAGGGGCGCCGGCGGAACCCGTAAGCGAGACAGGGACGTGCAACGACGGTGCTAGCTGACTAAAGCGCCGCCGTCTTCACTGGACGCGGGCGCAACGTCCGCGTCTTGAGCGGCGAGGCAGGTGATTTCCGGGGTCGTCCAGGTTTTCAACGAGGCGTCACCGGGCCGTTCCGATTCGGCGGCAGGCGGCTCTCTCCCGATCATTGCTGGTGCCTCGCGTAGAAGGTGGTAGCCCCCCGACGCTATTCAGTTAGGACCGCAAAAGCAATCCAGGTTCCTGACGAGGTTGGAAGGTTTCAGCCACAGCGTGGCGGACACTCGGGGAATGGGCTAGCTTCCCGGGAACGCCCGAAGAGGACGAGCGCGAGCATGACAATCGCGGCCTCCGCCGATGGAAGGACAGACGCGGCCGTGCGATCCGCCGAGCGCCGCACGCTCGGCCTGATCTCGACGGCCCATCTGATCAGCCATTTCCATATTTTGGTCCTGCCGCCGCTCTTCCCCCTGCTGCGCGACACGATGGGCGTCGGCTTCGTCGAACTCGGGCTGGCGCTGACGATCTTCAACGTGATCTCCGGGCTGACGCAGGCGCCGATGGGGTTCCTGGTCGACAGGATCGGCCCGCGCCGGGTGCTGATCGCCGGTCTCTGCCTCGGCAGCCTCGCCTTCGTTTCGCTCGGCCTGTTTCCGGTCTATGCTTGGCTGCTGGTGGCGGCGGCCATCGCGGGGCTGGCGAACAGCGTCTATCACCCCTGCGACTACGCCATCCTGTCGGCCGGAATCGGTTCGCCGCGGGTCGGCCGTGCCTTCTCGATCCACACCTTCTCGGGTTTCGTCGGCGGCGCCATCGCACCGCCCGTCCTGCTCGTGATCGCCGCGACCGGCGGCCTGTCGGCCGCGCTGATCTTCGCCGGCGCCGTCGGACTGGCCGCGGCGGGTGCGCTGGCCCTGGCCTCGCCGCCGCAGACCGCGCCCGCGGCCGCCCCGGCGAAGAACGCGGCTGCCGATGGCACGAAGGGCGCCGGCGTCTCGGTGTTCACGCCCACCGTGCTGATGCTGACCGGCTTCTTCATGCTGCTCAGCCTGTCGAACGGCGGCATCAACAACTTTTCCGTCTCCGCCCTGGTCGACGGCTACGGCATCGCCTTCACCACCGCCAACGTCGCGCTCACCGCCTTTCTCGCGTCGAGCGCCTTCGGCGTTCTCGCCGGCGGCTGGCTGGCCGACCGCACGCGCCGGCACGGCGATGTCGCCGCGGGCAGCTTCAGCGTCGCCGCGCTGCTGATTCTGATGGTCGCGACCCTGGACCTGCCGGCCTTCGTGCTGATCCCCGTCATGGGCCTCGCCGGCTTCTTCTCCGGCCTGATCGCCCCGTCGCGCGACATGCTGGTGCGCGCCGCGGCGCCGCCGGGTGCCGCCGGCCGGACCTTCGGCATCGTGTCGACCGGCTTCAACGTCGGCGGCGCCATCGGGCCGATGCTGTTCGGCTGGATCCTCGACCAGGGCGAGCCGCGCTGGCTGTTCGGCGCCGCCGTCTGTTTCATGACGATCACCGTGGTCATGGCGCTGGTCGGCGATCGCTGGAGCGCCGCCCGCGCCCGTCGGCCGGCCGTGGCGCCCGGCGAATAGCGGGGATCTTTCCAAGGGCGGCGGCAGCGGTCATTATCCGGACATTTCCGGCACCGCCCTTCGCCCCGCCCCATCCTCGGCAGCAGCAGCGACATGACCGATCAGACCTCTTCCGGCCGCCGGCCGCCGCCGCTCGCCGGCGTCCGCGTGCTCGACTTCACCCGCGTCCTGGCGGGTCCGTGGTCGACGCTGAACCTCGCCGACCTGGGCGCCGAGGTCATCAAGGTCGAGAACCCGAAGGGCGGCGACGACACCCGGCAGTACAAGCCGCCGGAGGTCGGCGGCGAGGCCTCCTACTTCCTCTTCGTCAACCGCAACAAGAAGAGCCTGGCCCTCGACATCACAAAGCCCGAGGGGCAGGCGATCGTCCGCCGCCTCGCCGCACAGGTGGACGTGGTCATCGAGAACTACCGTCCCGACGTGATGGAGCGGCAGGGGATCGACTATGCGAGCCTGTCGAAAGAGAACCCGCGCCTGATCTACTGCTCGATCTCCGGCTACGGCCACGACAGCCCGCTGAAGATGGTCGCCGGCTACGACCCCGTCGCCCAGGCCGAGAGCGGCATGATGTCGATCACCGGCGAGCCCGACGGCGAGCCGATGCGCAGCGGCGCCTCCTATGCCGACATCTTCACCGGCATGTTCGCGACCCAGGCGATCATGGGCGCCCTCTTCGCGCGTGAGCGCGACGGTCTGGGCCAGCACATCGACTTGGCGCTCGTCGACAGCGCCGTCGCGGTCACGGCCAACCTCGCGCAGAACTACCTGGTCACCGGCCAGCAGCCGCAGCGCCTCGGCAACCGCCATCCCTTCCTCGAGCCCTTCGGAACCTTCCAGTGTGCCGACGGCCTGATCAACATCGTCATCGGCAACGCCCGCCAGTGGGAACGCTTCTGCAAGGACGTGCTCGACCGGCCCGACCTGCTCGAGGATCCGCGCTTCGCCACCAACCCCGGCCGCCTGCAGAACCGTCAGGCGGTGCGCGACCTGCTGACGGTGACGTTCCTGACCGACACGCGCGAGAACTGGATCGCCAGGATGCGCGCCGCCGGCGTTCCCGCCGGCTCGGTGCGCGCCGTCGGCGAAGCGCTGGAGGCGCCGGAGATCCGCTATCGCGGCATGGTCCGCGAGGTCGAGCATCCGACCGCCGGCACGATCTCGATGCTCGCCTCCCCGCTCAAGCTCTCCGGCACGCCCACCGCCGACCTCCAGGCACCGCCCCTCCTCGGCCAGCACACGGACGAGGTGCTCGCCGCCGCAGGATACGACGCCGCGACGATTACGCGCTTGCGCGAACGCGGCATCGTCGGCTGAAACGCCATCGTCACGACCCCGTATCGTATTCCTGAAGGCCTCCGATGACCGACCGTCCCCTCCCCCCTCTCCACGGCATCCGCGTCGCCGACTTCTCGCGCGTCATCGCCGGCCCGCTCTGCGCGATGACCCTCGCCGACCTCGGCGCCGACGTGGTGAAGATCGAGAACCCGGACGGCGGCGACGACACCCGCGGCTACCGGCCGCCGGAGTATAAGGGCCTGTCGCCGGCCTTC